>Ga0082212_10002948_pt1 | contig 24382 bp, 22 predicted proteins | sample TergutNt197P3_FD_71548 | JGI IMG/M metagenome (GOLD analysis project Ga0082212, IMG submission 71548) | Neocapritermes taracua P3 segment gut microbial communities from Petit-Saut dam, French Guiana - Nt197 P3 | ecosystem: Host-associated > Arthropoda: Insects > Digestive system > Gut ... | reverse complement strand
CAGTATTCAGTATTCAGTATTCAGAATGTGGATTTTCTTGTTTTTTATTGACGCTTCGCGTCTGTCAGGTACTAACGAAGCCCTTGTGTTTTGGAACATATGTGCTATAATGGATGATGAGCCCCTGAAGTAACGCCTCTGTCAAGAACAAGATCGCGAGGACCAGACATGGACACTTTGGAGAAACTCACAATCCTGGCCGACTCGGCTAAGTACGATGTATCCTGCGCTTCCAGTGGCGTTCACCGTAAAAACAAAGGCGGAACCGGCAACACAGCCTCCTTCGGGATTTGTCATTCCTGGTCTGCGGACGGACGCTGTATATCCCTTCTTAAAGTTCTTGTAAGCAACGATTGCGCCTTCGACTGCCGTTATTGCGGCAATCGCAAAAGCAATTCTGTTCCCCGGGCAAGTTTCTCGGCTCGGGAACTCGCCGACTTAACTATGCAGTTCTATCGGCGCAACTATATCGAGGGACTTTTTCTAAGCTCTGCTGTAGAACGATCCGCCGATTATACCATGGAAAAGATGTTGGGAACCCTGAGACTGCTTCGACATGAGTATCGATTTCACGGGTATATCCATATTAAGGCCATTCCCGGGGCTGATGAGCGGCTACTGGAACAGGCCGGGTTTCTCGCCGACCGCATGAGCGTCAATATTGAGCAGCCCACAGAAGAGAGCTTGCGCTTGCTCGCACCCCAGAAAACCATGGCCTCCTTGCTTGAACCTATGAAATTCTTGAGCGAGGGGATAGCCTCCCGGGGGGGAATTGCCCGGGGTAACGTTCCTCTCCTTGGCACTGGCCATTCAGACGATAATCGGAATATGGCGGTTCACGAAAGCGATGAGGCGTATCTGAGCCGGTCTCTGCCCGCCCAAAGGGTCGGAAGCAAACCGCGGTTCCTGCCGGGAGGACAATCAACCCAGATGATTGTCGGGGCCTCTCGAGACAGCGATCTGGTAATTTTACATGCGACGCAATCCCTTTATCAATCTTTTAAACTGAAAAGGGTCTATTTTTCAGCCTATGTTCCTGTGAATAACGACTCCCTGCTACCGGTTCTGTCAGCAGCCCCGCCGCTCAAACGCGAGCATAGGCTCTATCAGTCTGACTGGCTGCTCCGGTTCTATCATTTCCGGGCAGAAGAAATTGTCGATCCGGCACATCCCAATCTGGAAACGGATATTGACCCTAAAACATCTTGGGCTTTGCGGCATCCGGAGTTTTTTCCGGTGGATGTCAACAAAGCATCTCTGGAGGAACTGCTGCGCGTTCCCGGGATCGGCCCTGTTTCCGCCGGGCGCATCGCCCGCCAGCGTCGCCTTGCGTCGCTTAACACCGATACTTTGGCCAAGATCGGGGTCGTTTGGAAACGCGCCAGGTATTTTATTATCTGCCAAGGCCGATATGGGGGAGACAAGGAAATGAGTATGCAGGCGATCCGCGCCAAAATCGCCCCCAAGGAACCGGAACAGCTGCGCCTCTTTTAAGAAGTGGGGATGTCGTCTGAGGGGTGGGCGATCAGATGGAGGATGATATATGTTGGATGATGGATGCCGGGGGCCGGAGGTTGGAGACCGGAGGTAGGAGGTTAACATGGACTATCTGTATGACGGGAGTTTCGACGGGTTGTTGACGGCTGTTTATCATGATTATTATAGCGGCTGTGCCAATGGGATCCATTGCCGGGACAGTGTTTATCAAGGGAGTCTTTTTCATGATGGAGAGGACATAGCCGGTTTGGGCGGCTCCGCAAGAATCATTGAAACTGATCCGGCGTTGGCGGATCGTGTTTATAGAGCTCTTGAGGATAAACTGGCGGCAACAGCCTTGTCAACAATTTACCAGGCCTATCTCAGCGCTGAAACCGATAAAGAAACCCTTATCCTGCGCTATCTGCGTTTCAGTTTCTCTGTAGGACCCAAGGCGGATGCCTGGCATACTCATCCCTGTATTCAGCCGGTCCAAAAGATCGCTGCCCGGGTCGGAATGGAGAAACATAGAATGCTTGGGCTCATGCGTTTTGTTGACACGAAGAGATTTCTCTACGCGCCGATGACACCCGATCATAATATCCTTCCTCTCATCGCCGAGCATTTTTCTGACAGATTGAGGGAAGACAACTTCATTATTCACGATACCGGCAGGCGTTTGGCAATTGTTCATGACGCGGGAATGTCCTGGCATCTGCAGTCCCTTGATGAGCGAATGACGGAACGTTTGGAGCAAGGTGCAGCAGAGGCTTCCGGAGGATCCTCCGAAGAAATCTGGTATCAACAGCTGTGGAATCGCTATTTTCGCACCATAGCCATCGAGAGCCGCCGGAATAAACGGTTGCAGAGCCATTTCATTCCTCAAAGGTATCGCCAACATCTCACTGAGTTCAATTAAGCGACTAACGCGGGCTTCGCCCGCAAGTATCCAGTATCCAGTATTCAGTATCATCCTCACCAAGGAATCTGTGTATATCATGACAGACGGAATCTCGTAGTTCGGAAGCTGTAAGAAGCACCATGTGACATCCGCCATCATAATATTTCAAATAGGCGTGATTCCCAATTCTCTTTTTGATGTATTTCGCGCTCTTGAAATGGGCGCTTTCGTCGTGACGGCACTGCAAAATCAGCGTTTGATTATGAATCGTCTTGAGTTTCTTTTTGGATTCTGACAATACTTTCAGAAAATCTAAATCGGTCTTAATTGAAACGCTCCTAATGGCCTTCATATAAAAATTAATTTTTTCAGTTTCCCTGTCGCGGATATTGCGAACAATATCCTTCACGATTATTCTGAGATTCCAAAAATAGATTGGTGTATTAATCAATACAATCTTGTGGATCTGGGGCAGGGAAGCTGAAGATACAGCTAACAACCCACCCATGGAAAAACCGATCAGGTTCACTTTCTCATATGTCTGAGCCAGCTCAACGGCAGCTTGATTGACCGAGTTTAACCAGTCAAGATGGGATGATTTCTTGAGAACTTTTTTGTTGCTGCCATGTCCGGCAAGCAAGACTGAATGTGTTTGCAGTCCTTGATCTTGTAAATGATTTTCTAGGTATTCCATCTCTTTATGGCCTCCGCCAAACCCGTGAATGAGGAGATTGACACTTATTGGAGGTTTCTTGTTTTTTGGCGCTTCAGAATATATCATGATTATGACAACCTCTCATGTTCATCATTTCTTCTAACTTGCCTAGACGAGACCACCGCCTGGGCAACTTAAATCGCAGTCTCTTCATTTATATTTAGGGGTATTCGACTTTGGATGTCAGATTCCCTCCGCTGTTTTATCGACTGAATGGGTGCATATTTTAAAAGTGCACCTTACTATCCCACGAGCTATTATGCCGCTTCACATCGCTTATCAAGAATAAGAGATTGTACATCTGCCCATCTATTGCTTTCGTATTTCGCCCTTAAGGAAACTATATTCTGAGCGCCAGTCCTGCTCCAGCGCATCCCTGCTTGTTTTAAACGCTTTTGGACAACGACTTTATTTCCGCTCTCTATCATGCCGCTTCCAACATAATAACCCTGCTTTTTGTACTCAAGATAATTTATATAGTCAATGTGGTTGGCTATGTATCCAGCCAAATTAACCACTTTTTTGCTCGCCGTTTCGGGAAGCGGATTCTGTTTGATTTTCTTTTGCGCTTTTTGTATCTGGTCTGTCTCAATATAGTATGACACGGTTTTCGCCCATCTTGTGTATTTCTTCTCATCATTGGGGAATAAAGCTTTGGCATATTCGAAGATATTTTCTTTCATGTGATATAAATCCAGGATGCATACTGCGTCGGGAAACAATTCTTCACACATATTCCATATCCATTTTGCTCCGTCACCTATGATCACAGTCTGTTTGACTTTCCCGTATCCGGCCCTTGCCGCCGCGTCAAACAGCAGTTTCTTGAACTCGTGAACACTTCCAAAATATGCTGTATATTCTTTTTGATCAATGTCTATGTGTTTGTTTCGCTGTCTGATGGCTTTGTCCGAAAACACCATGCCTAATTTCATTTCTTTCCATGTGCTTCCGTCTTCGTCCTGAATTCTTGTATTGACTGCGGATCCGTCTGCCAGGATGTATAAAATGCTATCTTCTTTGTCCTTTTCTAGGGCTTGTGGAGCAGCTTCTTCTGGTTTTTCATACGCTTTGTTCGCGGCATCCATCTGTCTTGCATGGACTTTTTCGCCTGCATATTCAGCAATCTTTTGGATTTGTGAGATGCTGATGTCGATGTTGCAGATTTTGGACAACAAGTCTTGGGCGTTGCCAAAGCTTGGAATCATCTGGGCTATATAAGCCAGCATTACCATAAAATCATTGGTAACACGGAAGGGTTCGTTTATCTGTAGGTCTGCCTCCCCCTGCGGGAAGGTTTTGTGACAGTGTGGGCAATAATCTACGTTCCTTTCCAGCCGCATAAGACCGGATGGCGTAAATATGCTCTTTTCTTGCCCTATTTTTCGGTTTTTTTTAAAGGGTTTCCGCATTCCGGACAGCTGGTGGCTTCGGTGTCATGCTCCTCCTGGATGACTTCTTCTATTTCTTCTAGAAATGAGGCCCTGATTTCATTCATTGCTTTGGTCATTTTCTGGCTGATGTCCGTAATTGTCAGCTTCTTCTCTTTCACGCCTTGCCGTACTTCTTCTTTCGCCTTGTTTACGATTGCGTTAATCTCTTCATGTCCTTCTTTTTTCATTTTCGTCCAGCTCCTTTTAATAATGAGATTCTCACCACGCAGTTAGTCGTCATCATAAATAAGGCGTGGTTTGTTTTTGGCATAGGCGGCTTTTAAAAAGGGGATTTGTTCTTCCGCCACCGGCCCTAAATAGGCTTTTACGGATTGAACTACCCGCCCGTTCACGCGTTTGTTTTCAACAAGGCTTGCGTAGTAATGCTTTTTCCCGCCAAATTCCTTTGTCAAAATCTTTATGAACATTGCCGCACTTCCTTATAAATTCTCACTATATTATAACATCAATTATCTTAATTGTAAAGGATATTGAATAATAGATTCTCACTACCGTTCTAGCAAAAAGAGACTGCTCGTACTTGCATAAGTAGAGCAGTCGTGTACTATATTAGATATTTCCGTTTTTTGCCATTGTCGGCTCTTGCACTTTTAAAATATGCACCCCGACTGAATTTTCCACTTTTCTCGCGGCGAATTTTCGTGTAAAATGGAGTTGTTGCTTGATTCTACAAGAGAGAAGGAAAAATAGTCCTATGGAATTCATTAAAATGAATGGACAGTTTGTCGAACACCAGTTGATCTTCAACAAAAGAGCAAGATTGCTGTCTTATGTCATTAAAGACGGCATGGTCATTGTTACGGTACCTCCGGCTTTTACAGAAGAACAGGCTAAAGGGTTCATTCTGGAAAACAGCAGTGATATTCTTGATAAAGTCAATAAGAAGCGGGAAAACAATAACAGCCCTTATCTTTATGTTGACGGTGAAAAATTCTTCTACCGCGGTCGTCAATACACCCTGGAAATCGCCGAAGAAGATAACCAATCCAAAAATGTTCAACTTCGAGGCGGACATCTGTTTGTCTATTTACCAACCGGGCTGGATGAGTCTGAGAAGAGGATGGCGGCACGCTCATATATTGACAGGTTTTATCAGAAGAGTGCTTTAAAGATTCTAGACGAATTGACCAAATACTATTCCAAACTCATGGATATTCCATACAAGCCGATAAAAATCAAGAATCAGCGTACCCGATGGGGCAGTTGCTCCAACAGCGGTAATATCAATCTGAATTGGCATATCATTATGGCGCCTAACCAGGTCATTGCCTATGTGGTTATCCACGAACTCGCCCACCTCAAATTCGAAGATCACTCCCGCGAATTCTGGGCTTTGGTGGCAAAGAGCATGCCTGACTATAAACGCTGGAAAAAGTGGCTGGTGGAAAACAGCGACAAACTGGTTATGTAGGTTGTTTCATGACCCTCTAAACAAAAGCAATCTCAGCCATAAACGCGGCGGTATCCGAGTCAGCGAACCGCCCTTCCAAATAAAAATCATCGTTTTGATACGTGCCCTGAAAGATATTGAGCCGGTCTGAAGCGACACATTCTTTCTTGAACGCAACATGAAGTTGGGTAACTTCTTTACGATTTAAGTAATCAAGATCGAAACTGTCCATCATCCAGTCAATGTAGCGGGTGTTGTTGGCATGATTGTTGACATCAATATCAGCGTATCGCACTGTTTTTAAATAGGCAGGGGTCAATTGAGGTGCTTTTCGCATGACCCGGTCCTCAATCAAACTGCCCTGATCATCCCTCTGCATAGCTTTATCAAGCCACTTGTCCAATCGACGGGGGAAGCGTTTGGAAGCATCCAAAACAGCATAATCTATGGAAGTCCGCGCGATGACCTTTCCGGCCGCGTCAGAAACGCGAAAATTCCGTCTGGTAACAACCCAGGAAACCGAGCGAATCCATGTTTCCACTTCGATGACTTCTTTGAACTCCGGCAGCCGATCAATGGATGTCCACGCCTGAGTTATAATCCAAAAACCGCCGTTATCTGCCGGATTGCCATAACGGACAAAAATTTCTGCCACATGCTTGAGCGCTGTTTCCTGGTCCAAACTAAGCAACACACTCAGTTTGAGCTTGTTGCGAAAATCCACCATATAGGATTCAATTGTGAAGTTTGTCTTAAATGTGTGTGTTAGCATAGGATTATTATAGTCCATCAACGTTCAATTGACAAGAAACGACCTGAAATTATTTTACGCTGACCTCAGCCAACGTTACTGTTCACACGGTAGGGGAATTAAAACACCAGACTAAATATCAAGTAAAATTGAGGCGAGAGCCTCTTTTTTTGTCATTAAAGCAGGTCTCAGAAAATCAGTGTCGAATAGTATGCGTATGAACATAAATAGAAGGCCCGAGGTTACGGATGAGCTAATAGGTTGTATCCGACAGTTTATTAAGGCGAACCCAGAAATGGGACGAACAAAACTGTCTGTTGCGCTTTGTGAAATATGGGGATGGCGGGATTCGAACGAGAGAACAAAAGACATGTCATGCCGTGATATGTTGAGGGCGTTAGATAAAGCAGGCAAAATAGTGTTACCTGCACCCAAAAGAACAACGCGTCGCTCAGGAGACAGCAAGGGAGTTCGGCATCTTGTTCATGACGAGACCCCAATAAGCAGCAGACTAAAAGAACTGCAGCCATTGCTGATCAAAGTTGTGACTTCAAAACCTGACTGGCAGCAATTCAAATCATTTGTAGATCAATATCACTATTTGAAGTTTGACCGCTGCATAAGCGAGAACATGGCGTATCTGGTCATGAGCAGCGACGAGAAGCCACTGGCCAGCCTGCTTTTCGGATCTGCAGCTTGGTCATGCCGTGACCGCGACAGCTTTATAGGGTGGGGAAAGGACGAGAAGAGACGCAATCTGAACATGGTCGCCAACAATTCGAGATTTGTCGTATATCCATTTGTGACAGTCCCGCACCTGGCAAGCCATATCCTTTCTCTCGTATCCAAAAGGATCGCGGCCGATTGGGACAAGAAGTACGGTCATCAGATATGCCTGCTTGAAACATTCATCGAGGCACCGGCCAGATTTCGCGGTACGTGTTACAAGGCTGCTAACTGGACTCGTGTTGGGAGAACAACAGGTCGGGGAAGGAACGGAGGACACCATACATCGATCATCCCGGAAAAGGACATATATCTGTACCCGTTGGACAGAAACTGGCTGTCAATACTGAACGAACAGAAAGGAACCAAGTGATGACAATGGAAGACCATGTCAAAGCGGAAAGATTTTATCAAGACGATGGCGATAAGATTAAACTGAACTGGTTTTGCTATGAGTACGCGAACAACCTATACAGCTCCATAAAATCGAGCCCAAATCTCAACCCATATGTAGCGAGCCAAACGCCGGCCCAAATTGCCGATTTCTGCCTGTATTATGCGAAACGCATGAGGAGGAGTCTTTACAACAAGCAAACCGGCAAGAACGATAACATAGAGATCAACGCTCAATATGTGTATGAATACAACCCAAGATGCTCCCGGAAGCAGGCACAGGCATTCATTGAAGCGGCACAAATCGCATGGGAGGAAACAACCTTTATGTGTTCCGTTTGCCCCTGCCGATGCTTGCTTGAGCCATTTGAGCTTGCTCCAATGTTTGACAATCTCGCCAAGACGGGCTGGCCAACATAATTGAAACCGCACCCAGTTTCGCATCACTAAGGGAGGGAGGTATCAGCAAATGTTTGGGAACTTTGAAATCATGACAAACCTTCAATATAAAGTGAAAAGCCTTCAACATGAGTTGGATTTATTTCGAAGCGGGGAAAAATACGTTCAGATGCATGCGAGGTTCCGGGCAGACCTTGCCAAAAAGGATCGCGAAATCAAGCGTCTCCATTCGGATCTTGCAACTGCGCACACCGAAACCATGGCCGTGCGAAACCGATGGTTTCAGGTGTTTGATGACATACAGATTGAGCATGCCGATGAGATAAGCAGGCTTGAGCGTGCTGCGAAAGACATTGAAGAGCGAGCCCTAAGGGCTGAGCGGCGCGTAGATGAACTGAAAGACGAGAATATAGCGTTGAGGCGAGAGCGCTATGCTATTGCAAGCGAACTCGAAGAGGAACGCGGCAAAAACCAAAAACTCACAGTGCTGATAAACCAGAACCATGAGAATTCATCCCTTCCATCATCCCAGAAACCAGGTCACAAAATAATCTCGAATAATCGCGAGAGAACCAACAAGAAGCCCGGGGGCCAGCCTGGTCACGTTGGTCATGGGCGAAAGAAGCAGATACCCTCAGTTAGGATTGAAATCCCACCGCCGGAAGAATACCTGAATAACCCTGATTACGAATCAACCGGCATTGAGAAAAGACGGCAGAAAGTCAGTTTAAGTGTCGCTCTGAATGTAGAGGAGTACTTCACATTAGAATTCAGACATAAAAAGACGGGCAAGCTTGTCCATGCCGATTTTCCGACAGGTGTCGATAACGATGTCAACTATGACGGTAGTATCAAGGCCTTTGCTTTCTTGCTTAATAATTATTGCAATGTCTCTATCGACAAGGTGCGTAATTTCATGTCGGATATGACAGGTGGTGCTTTAGAGATATCCAAGGGCATGATCAACGGCCTCAGCCGTGAGTTTTCCACAAAATCCAAAGCAGAACAAGAAAAAGTGTTCCTGAATCTCGTTGGCGCCCCGGTATTGAATGAAGATTTTACTGGGGCAAGAGTGAACGGAAAGACTGTCCAAATTATATGTTGTGCTACGCCGAACCATGTGGCATATTTCGCTCGAGAGCACAAAGGACACGAAGGGGTGAAAGGAACACCCTCCGAATTGAATTCCAACATTCATGTCCATGACCATGATTTAACTTTCTACAATTACGGCAAACTCCATCAGGAATGCATGATACATATCTTGCGGTATCTGGTCAACAGTATTGAGAACGAGAAGAACCTGACTTGGAATACCGATATGAGGAAGCTGATTCAGGAGATGATACACTACCGCAACAGCATGGGACCAGATGACGACTTCGATACTGACACGGTTCAGGAATTCGAAAGCAGGTTCGATCAGATTCTTGATACCGCAAAAGAGGAATACGAATATGAGCCGCCCACCAAATACTACAAAGATGGGTATAACTTGAGCGTGAGATTACGGGAATATCGAGACGCTTGTCTGTTGTTTCTTCACGACAAGAGGGTTCCCGCCGACAACAATCTCGTGGAGAGGTTGCTGAGAATCATAAAACGTAAAATGAAGCAGGTCATGACATTCCGCAGCTTCGACAGTATAGACTATCTTTGTCAGAGCATGACAATGCTGGCACTATTAAATATGCAAAGCGAGAATTTCTACAAAAGCGTTGCTGATGTTTTCGCTTGATCTTTAAGGTTGCTAAAGGAGCAAGATAATGAGATCGTATTGGCATTATCTATACTTTCTCTGGGCCTGTACCGTGTGAACAGTAACCAGCCAACATACCGTCTTTGATTCCGTACACAACATCAGCAATAGATGTAACTCTTCGGGAATGGGTCACGATGATCACACAATGGTTTGCAGTATGGGCCAGATTCTGGAAGATCTCCAAAATGTCGTTTTCAGTTTCTTTGTCCAAGTTACCTGTAGGCTCATCGGCAATGAGTATTTCCGGGTTGTGGGCCAGCGCCCGGGCAATACCAACCCGCTGCTGTTCGCCCCCCGAGAGCTTAAGAATCTTGCGATCAGCAGTCTCCCGGTCAATCCCCATCCGTTCCAGAAGAGCGTAGGCATAAGCTTTTTTGTCCTTCTCCGGGGATTTGCTGATATTCATAGAGAGAACAATATTCTGGACAGCAGACGCGTTGGTAAGAAGGTTATAGCCTTGGAAAATAACGCCGATGTTTTGGGCACGGTATTTATCTCTGTCGATCTTATTCAGACTGTCCTCTCCACAGAGGATATCACCTCCTGTGGTTACATCCAAACCTGAAATCAGTGAGAGCAGGGTAGATTTGCCGGCTCCCGATTTGCCGACAATGGTGTAGATTTTCCCTCTGGCAAAAGCAGCGTTAAGATTCTTGAGAACCGGTTTTTTGGCCCCATCATATCTGTAGGAGACGTTGTCAAGCATTAATACATTCTGCGAAGTATCTACATTCTGCGAAGTATCTGCGTTCTGCGTAATTTGATCTTTTTCCATGGCATTCAGCTAATTCCTTTCCATCAATATCTTAATCGGTTCATATTTGGTGATTCTCTGCGTAGCGATAATCCCTGACAGGGAAGAGAGCAGGATGGCGATCGCAACGATTTCCAGAATCGTTAAACCGTTCAGGGATACATCCAGCTTCTGGAGGGGTTGGACATCAGACGATCCTCCCGGCAACATGAACCCGGAGACCGTCCGGCCTTGTCCCTGAATCATCCCCCCCGGCCCGCCTGGGCCCGGGAATTGGTTGACAGTTGATTCTTCGACTGCTGCAAGTTGCTGTTGATAAAGGATATTGGTAACTGGTTGCGCAATAAGTGTTCCGACACCAAGCCCAAGGATCAGGCAGATCAATGTGATTGCCAGAGTTTCGGTCCACAATCCCGAGAGAACTTTGAGCTTTTTCATGCCCATAGCCCGCAGAACACCGATTTCATATTTGCGTTCGCGGATGGCGATAGAAGCCAACAGGGCAAGAATAATGGCGCCGAAGATCAAAACGATGATCACAAAGGTTAGGGTGATACCTTTCAGCGCTACCACCGGTTTGACAATCCTGTTATAGGCGGCGGAATCGGTCGAGACGTCCCACACGGTGCTTAACCCCTTGTTTCGCAACTCGGCAGTGTAAGCCTCAAGCTGATCGGGATCTTTCAGGTAGTAGGTTGCGTTAACACGGATGCCGGCTGGATTGTCATTCATATTTGCAGTTATGGTATCAAAAGTGGTCAGGATTTCGTTGCGCCGATCCTCATAAGCACTTTGTAAGTTGTTAAGATCATTATCGGTTTGAGTGAGATCGCTATATACACCGACGATGAGCAAATCCCAGTTGATTTCTGTAATGATTTCATTCTCGGGGGTTGAGCTCATGTCCCGCATCCGGGATGTGACGGTTACAGTATCGCCAAGGCTCAGTTTACTGGCATCCATGAGATCCGAGCTCACCAAACACTCGTTGATATTGTCGGGAAATCTCCCTTGAAAATCAGTGGTATCATAAGCATCATCAAGGGTACGTGTGCCGTTCAGGAATTCGTCAAAGGCGTTTGTCATCCGGAAATAGTACTGGATTCCGCCACCGGGAACGCCGGAGTCGCCAGAAGGCATCCCCGTGCTATCCGGACCCATCCTCATCATACGCGGACCGCCGCCCGGACCCAAATCAGCGTTCACGGCAATGAGATCATCAGAATCGGCGTTGGCACTGACATCATAGACCGCTTTCTGCAAATAGTCCGACTGACCGTATTTAATCAAGTCTTCCGGCGCGATTTGCGGAACGGACAGACGCATCATGCCGTCGACGCTGTTCTGTCTGGCTTCCTCCTGGAGTTTTTGTTGATTGGGTGACAGCCTGACTTCCGAGCCGAAACGCGTCTGATAATCGTTAATGACACTGCCGGCCGTGTTGTTGATCATAAGAGCCGTAACCACCGAAACAATAATAACAAAAACGATACCGCCAATCATTAGGTTCCGCCCGCGGTTGCGAACAAGATTGTGCATGGCGTTCTTAAGGATGTACACGTTTGTTTCTCTCCTTTGTTATAGAATTGGAAGAGTTGCTATTTCCAAGTCTAAAGGGCAAATGTTAAATGAATATTAAACAGAAAGCTTTTCTTGAGGGGCTCTCCTCAAAACAACACTAAAAGTTGTTACCCCCAGAATGCTTTGTGCGGTAATCTCGCCACCGGCTCGTTCCACAATAGTTTTTGCGATGGCAAGCCCCAGACCGTAACCACCGCTGTCATGTGACCGGGAATCATCCGGCCGGTAAAACCGATCGAAAATCCTGGGCAAATCTTCCGGAGCGATCCCCGGTCCGGTGTTGGCCACCCGTACGAGGGCACGCCCTTTTAATTTGCCGAGGGACCCCTCACTTGTGAGGGACCCCTCACTTGTGAGGGACCCCTCACTTGTGAGGGACCCCTCATTTCTGAGGGGTCCCTCAGACGTAAGGGCACCCTTACTTATGAGGGACTCCTCATTTCTGAGGGGTCCCTCAGACGTAAGGGCACCCTTACTTATGAGGGACTCCTCATTTCTGAGGGGTCCCACATAAGTAAGGGTTACGGTAATAGTCCCTTGTCTCGGCGTATACTTCGCAGCGTTGTCGATTAAAATCAGCAGAGCCTGTTTAATTTTTTCCTCATCTCCATGAACAAAGATGGGGGTTTGAGTCAAATCTGTTTTCAAAACAATATCCTTCTCATAGATTAAAGCCTCCATTGAAGCAATAGCTGTATCCACAACATGATTCAAGGAAAAAGGCAAAAGTTGATCCTGTCTGGCATCTTCCGATTTCGCCAAATAGAGCAAATCCCCGACCAACCCGTTCAAGCGCCTCAGTTCGGCACGGATATAACCGAGCCACTCTTTCTGGCTATTCACTGTTTCCTCGCCGCCGGCTTCGATTGCGTCAATATTGGCACTGATAATCGCTAACGGCGTTTTAAGCTCATGAGAGGCATCCGCAACAAACTGTTTTTGTTTCTCCCAACTGACTTCAAGGGGACGGACAGAACGTCTGGCAAAGTACAAACTGATCGCAAACAAAACGCCCATCATAAGGATTCCTACAACAATAAAAGTAATTGTCAACCTTTTCAGGGTAGCCTTCTCAGTGGTCACATCCAAAAAAGCCGCTTGGTAGAATCCATTATCGATGTTAAACATAATACCGTCTCTTGATACGGTACGGGCAGTCACTCGCACAGTAGAATATTGCCATTTCCGACCATTCAGGTTAATCGTCCCATTCCTGTCTTCCCAAGCCTGTTCCGCCGCTTGATAATAAGTATCGATCGGGAAATCGAGAGGGGAATAGATCTCCACAAGCCTGCCGTTGCTATCCATAATAAAAGCAAAGGAAGGTTTGTATCCTACCGGTAGTCTTCCGGAAACAATCTCTCCCGGCAGACCGATCTCCCCTGAAGGGTTCCATTCTCCCGGCAACCCGTTCGCCCGCGTCATCAAGAGCGCCGAAGGGAACACCTCCGCCAGTCTGCGATCGATATCTTTTTGAATATTGATATAAGTTACTGTATAGATCGCCACAAACGCAGCGACCATGACAAAAGCCGTCACCGCCAAATTGAACCACAACATTTTGCGACGCAATCTGCTAAACATTCAAAATATACCCCACTCCACGAATACTCTGTATTTTCACCTCGGAGTCCAGCAAAGCCAGTTTCTTGCGCAAAAAAGACACATGAACGCGAACATGGCTGTCCTCAGCCTCCGAATCGTATCCCCAAATTTTCTCGATAATGGTTGAAGACGACACTGTGATCCCCCTGTTTTTGATTAAAAGCTCCAGGAGTTGGCTTTCTTTGAGCGTCAGATGGAAAGAGCGGTCGCCTTGAAACAAATCTAGTGTATGTGGATTCAAGGCGATATCCCCATAACTTAATAAATTGTCATGAACCAATTGACCCTTTCGCCGGGCAAGGGCCCGAAGCCGGGCTAACAACTCTTCTGCCTGAAAAGGTTTCGCTAAATAATCATCAGCCCCGCTATCCAACCCAATCACCTTATCCTCAGTTTCCCCTTTAGCGGTTAGAAGAATAACAGGTGTCTCTAACCCCTGTCGGCGCATCTCTTGTAAAACGCTGATACCGTCTTTTTTAGGCAACATAATATCCAGAATAATAATATCGTACAAATCAGTCAAAGCATAATCGAGCCCATCTTCACCATCGAAAGCCAGATCAACGGTATAGTTGTTCTTTCGCAAAACCTTCTCTATAGCCCTAGCCATATATTTTTCGTCTTCGACATAGAGGATTTTCATAAGCCTCACGCCAATCAAAGCGGACCCTTTTTACTCCGATCCTTGTCCTCAGTCATATTTCGAAAAGCCTCATAAATCATATCATCAATCGTGATCTCCATCAGATTTGCAACAACATACCCTACGGCAAAAGAAATCTTTCTCAAATGCTCTTTCTGCCTGGAATTGTAAGCCCAAACCTCGCGATCAATCTCCTTAATAAAACTTTTAATCATTTGAGGTGAGGCTTTAGCGATAACAGAAATGAACTCATCCCCGCCAAACCGTCCCACGAAACCGAAGTCCTTGCAGGTATCCTTGAGAATATGCGCAAAATCCGTAATAACTTTGTCGCCGGTTTTCTGGCCGAGTTTGTTGTTCACGATGGTTATCCCATTCATATTGAACAGTACGACCGCAATATCCTCCACCGAAGGCGACATATTAATCTTGCTGATTAAGCGGTCACAGCTGGCTCGGTTATCAATACCGGTCATAGGATCAATAAAGGAGACCCTGTCCGGATTGCTGGCGTTTCGGCTCGCGATGACACCCCGTAAAACGTAGACGACACCCGCCAAAAACAAGAGCACAAAAGCTCCGTTGATAACCAAGAACAGAAGATCCATGCGTTTAACCTGGTTTTCAGAGTACTTGTCCGCCGCGAATGTAAGATCATTTGCAAGAGCAAAATAGGTCTGGCTCGCCTCGAACAATTGATTCTTGTTCTCGTCAGAAGGATCCCGCCGAACCGCCTCAATGTCCTTCTTGAGATCAGCCCATTGAACCTGGATCTGTTTCAAGAATCCGAGATATTTGTCGTCAGGTAAAACGACAAGGTCGTAAGTGCCTTCCCCTGACTGCAGACTGTAAATAATTTCGTCCAACATAGATCTTAATGCGTCATCTTGTCTTTCCATCAATTCTTCTTTAACCAGTTTCTGCGTCCCACCACGAACAACTCCGCAATAATTAACAACGCTGGCATTCCCCTGGAGTTGGCGAATGGATGACATTGACAACACACTAACCAAAACAAACAGTACAGTAATAATGACTATGACTGCGTAGAACTTTTTCAAACGATCATCTCCTCATCTACATGATCACAATATATCATGACCAAGTAAAACAGTCAATCCTTTGATTTCATTAAACACCATTTCATGTCGAATATTAATGTATGATTTTCCTTAATCTTCCTGTTCCATACAGCAACAGCGGCACAGCAAACCCCATAACAAGAGACAGGGGTAAGATAAAAGCCTCCTCCAGTTCGAACAGGGTAAAAAACGTATTCCCTATGAAATTGCCGCCAAAGAAAAGGGAGAGCGCCAGCAAAACCAGAAAAGGCGTTATCCTATCCAACCCAAAAAGAGACCTGATCAGGTGCAAGAAACAAAAAGACACAATTGTGATAAACATGAATTCAGCCACAGAGAACAACACGCCAAGGAAACTATCGATACGTTCCAAGGAGCTGCTGAAAGCAATGCTGTTAATCATCGTATTTAGCGCGAAAGGAATACGAGGCACAAGATTGGGGCCCAGAATGCCAAGGGCGGCAATAACAACGCAAACTTTAATCGCAGCAAGCAAGGTTAAACTTTTGTAGCCGATACGACGAATATTTTTATGGTTTGCGATCTTGTCACCCAGCACAAGAATAAGCATAGATAAAGACCCCGTGTAGAGCACTTTCAAGCTGCCCAAGCCCACATTGGGTAGATCCAAATATGTCACAGGCATGAAATTCTCCCACCGTAATGAAGGCAGCCAGAGTGCGATAAGTATCATAAAAATGGTGACAAGCATAAACATGCAAAACCGCGTCATTCGCGCTATCGGTACGATACCGGAACGGACAATGATCACAGCGAACAAGACGAAAATCGCAATCAACATGGCCTTGTTTTGCCCGGGATACTGAGAATGGGACAGTCTGGCGCCGAACATATTGATATTGAAAGACAAAATCAGCAAAAGCCAGAGGATGTACGAAAAAACAATAACCCGGCCGAGGGTTTTGCCCCAGATAGCCTGAACAATCTGAGCGAAGTTTTGTTGCGGGAAACTAATAAGAAGCTTATAGAAAATATGAAAAAAGAACAGCATGTAGCCAAACTGCAATAAAACCGATACCCACCCCGCGAACCCAGCCGGCTGGATCGCAAAAATCGGCAGCACGCGAAAATCGAGGGCAAAAGTCAGTATCATCACGACAACCACAGCCTCTCGGGCACTCAAGGTGTGGGAAGAAAGATCAGCATTCTTGTTAGACATAATTAAACCCCCGATCTATCGAAACAGCTGCAGAAACAATTCGGCAAAGCGCAAATCCGACGCTTTGCTGTGGACGTTAATGCTGATGAAGATCCCCAGCAAAAACAACCAACATCCAAAAACCAACAACTCTTTCTTCTCTCCTCGAGACAGAAGCCGGAAACAGGCCCATATCAGATACACCAACAACGCCAGCCAAATGGCAACAAGGAGTCCCCAGTTCATCCAATTCACCTCCTGCTCAGCCGGAAAACAGTGGTCTTCTCAGATTTCGGCTGTGATCAATCAGAGAATCCACAGAGATGGTAAACTCAATCCGGTTATACCCATCATCCGCCCAGGTGCTTGCCAGCAATGTTCGGAAACGGATGGGGTATTTGTTCGCGAACAGCTTGCCAAAACCCGCAAGATCACATCTGTGTTCTCTTGTAAACCGCAAGAGATCCCTTATCTCTTTCTCGATAATCTTATTCTGTTGGGCAACCAGGCTCGACAGGGATTCCTCAGTGAAAATATCATCATTGCCTTGGTATTCTGTTATCGAGGTTTTCATTTGAACAGAGATATGGACTTTCAGAGAACCTTTGGCATCCCAATCCAGTTCGAAATCCCGGCTACAGCTGAGAATCTCAAGTGAAACATCGTTGCCGTCCGGCCCGTGAACAAGCAATTGACCGGAGAAAACCCGCCCCAACAGGATATTGGCAGCTCGTCCTTGGGTTCCGGACAGATACCCGATCAAACTGTCTTTGTAGACAGCGTAACCATCCAAAGCAAACAATTGGTTACCCTGCTGTACCATTCCTTCTCCTTCGACGTTCTGCGAACCGTCTTTCTTCCCATGCCCCGGGCCATCGCTCTTATCTTCAGACATCTCGCCCGGGATTCTAAGCCCCTCATCACCTCCACCAGATTCATCATCGGGTTCCTCCTGTTCCTTCCCCATTTCCTCAGGTACCCCCTCAGCCCCCTCAGCCTCGTCGGCCTCATCAGTCTCATCAGTCTCGTCAGTCTCGACCTCGCCATCATCTTCATCTCCCGTTAAAGGCTTATCCTGCTCTCCCTGAAGTTGCTCCTCAATAGGCAGAGCACTAAGACAGGGGATCATGGCGGTCCTTGTCAGCCCCCCCAAATCCCGTAAAAAATCAATAGTCTTAATACGGCTGTTTCTCGTGAAAAAGTGTTGGGAATCAATCGACTCCGTATAGCTGCTTTGGGAAAGCAACCGTTCCCCCAAGAACAGATTATCAAGACGTTCAGAGGGAAAAGCATCTTCCGAACTCCCTTTCATAACGAAGTCTTTCGCACTCATATTCGTACAAACGATCAAACACGTAGATTTGCGAATCGTTGGATCCCGCAGCAACGCGTCCAAAAACTCCGTCAGATCTAATTGAGCGGCTTCTTGCCCCAGAATAATGTAATCAAGATGCCCCAGAAAAATCTCTTTATCCACACGGTTGCTAAAATTACGTTCAGCCTCAAAAAAAGTACGTCCTTCTGAAGAGAAAGCTTGCAATTTCTTGCTGGGATCGTTAGCCGCGCCGCTTACCGTACGGGAAGCCAAAGTCAGAAGAATCTTCTCGCCGTTATCAACGCTGTCAATAGCAAGAACCCGTGCAAACATCAACCTTTGCACATCATAGCTTTCCGGAAAAAACCTATAGGAATTGCAGCCTGCGCAAACCCCACACAAGCAAACCAGGAAGATCAAAACCAAACCCACAAAAACGTGTTTCCGAAAAACCATAATCCCCATATCGCCTCCTAAAAGAAATCATCCTAATACCAAGACTCAATGGCCACCCGGCTTCTTGGGTCGGAGCCGGAGGGTATTGAAAGGACGTGTACGGAATTTTCGCGCCAGATCATCGAAACTAGGTGGAAACCATCCATTATCAGATTTCATATAGGTTTCAAAAGGCTGCAAATAGGGAATTCCGAAAGTTTCCATCCGACTCAAGCTATACAGCAAAAATAACCCGGCAAAAACAGTACCAAGAAAACCGTAAAAACTGCTGGCGAACAAGATAAAAAATTGCCAGATGAACGTAGCGAAAAGCATTTCAATATTCTGCAGCGAAAGCATACAAATACCGGTCACAGCCACAACCACGAGAATACTGGGGGAAATGAACCGCGCACTGATAGCCGCGTCCCCCAACACCAAGGCCCCGACAATAGACACAGCCCCACCAATAGAAGTCCATGAACCCAATCCCGCTTGAATCAACCCATGAAAAGCCAGCAAAACCAAGGTGATCTCAAAAATCGCCGGGAAAGGCACCCCCTGACGAGACATCGCTAAACTCATAGCCAGATCGGAAGGCAACATTTCCGGATGAAAATTGCACAACGCAATATAGAGTCCCGGGAGAAACATCGTCACAAAGAAAAGCACGAAACGCATAAAACGATAAATCGTAGAAGGCAAATATTTATAATTGTAATCCGCCGGCATTCGGAAGAAATCGAAAAAGGAATAAGGCAGAACCATAACAAAAGGGATCCCGTCAACAATAATACCAACCCTGCCGTCAAGAATCCCGGCACAGAACCGGTCAGGTTTTTCTGTATACAGGATCTGAGGGAAAGGGGAGAGACGCCCACCCACCAACAAACTTTCCATCGTTGATAAAGACAGCATATCCTCGACTTGGGCTTCTTCCAAGCGTTTTTTGACAGAATCCAAAAGACCCGATTTGACCCTTCCGCGCAAGTAGACCAACACCGCTGATGTGTTGGTATCCTGACCCATCAAAAAGTTCTCAATCGCGAGATCTTGAGAACAAATCTTACGACGCACGGTGGCTGTATTCACCCGCATGGTTTCCACGAAACAATCTTTAGGCCCCTTCAGCGTATGTTCTTCCGTAGGCACTCCCACGGATCTTCTATCGAAACCCTTGCAATCGAAAGTCAGCGCCATATTCAAATCATTAAAAACCAGCGCCACTGAACCGGTCAAGATATCAAGAACAATATCATCCTTACGGGTTTGTCTTTTTTGTGAAGAGGCGTAGGTACCACCCCAATCCAAGCGGTCAACCAGATCCTGAGAAGATACAGCGGCATGAACCCAGTCGTTATCCGTGAGAGGGCGAATAATACTTTCGCTAACAAGAGTCGAGTCCACCAAACCATCCAAAAACAACAAATTTATCTGAAAGGGTCCCGCCATCAGCGTGCGTGTAACCAGATCACCGGCACTGCCTAGAGCATCAATGATTCCGATCGTCATAGAATCGTCAAGGCCCGGACCGGGGGCGGGGGAGGGAGGCGCCGAGTGAGATGTATGGTTGATGACCTCAATAGCCGGGACAGATCTTTTATTGGTGTTGTTGGTCATATTGCCTGGCGAAGGCTTGTAATACAAACGAGGTTTGTGCTTCCGGGCCATGATTCTGTTGATGAGGAACTCTCTTGTCAATTCCTTGATATAGGCAAAAAGGCTGGGCATATTTGTTCCTTTCCTTCCTTGGTAATTCTTGATCATGGTGAACAATATCTTAGTGTGAATTGAATGGGCGGGTTTTATTCTTGTACTCTGACCAGTCCAAATTACTTAAATGGAGGCTCCCTCTCTCCAATCATACATCGTGCCTCATTTTACTGGGTTCGTTCGCAACCTTTCGTACCTCCGAATTGAGTTTTTTGGGGAAGGGCACGGGAAGGGCACCAGCTCAGCCGGCTAGATAGCTCAAGTTTCGGCAGGACGAAACTTGGGCTAGGGATTGTTGCGAGCCTGTGTGATTTCTGTATCCCTGCCCCAAAAACCTGCAATTCAGGGGTATACAGAAAGCATAAGAACACAGAACATCGAGGCCCTGAGTAGGGTTGGAGAGAGGGAGAACCCAATCTCCCGCCTGACTTAGCTTTGGAAATAGGGGAGTGAATACGCGGGCTTTTGGGTTCTTCCGAAGCCCAACCCTCCCCGGGGACTGTTACGAGCCCACGTGTTTCTGTTTCCCTCTCCAAGAATTGACAATGTTCTCTTATAGATGTAAGATATTTACATAGACGCTTACTTATGCGACAGACTCAATGATAAGGCAGAGGAGGCGACTGTTAATGAACTTAGTCAGCAAAATATTTAAACGAACAGATTGGTACGTGACCTGCGGTTTTGGCTATTACAGAAACGGCGGGACTCTCGAATTTCATTGTGGAACAGATTACGGAACGAATAATGAGAAATGGAACCTTTACGGGATAGAAAAAGGTATCGTGTTAAGTTGTGGCACAGACCGCGACGGTTCGAAATATGTTTGGGTCAACTATCCGCGTTTCAGCAAGAAGCTGCTGCATTGCCATTTGGATCGCATCGATGTGAGAGCGAATCAGGAAGTTCAGGAAGGCACATTGCTTGGCTGCGTCGGCAATTCAGGCAGCCATTGCGGGATACATCTTCACTTGGGCATGCAGCCAAGCGGGAATGATTGTTATGAAGATCCCCACGCTTATGAATACAGTTCTCCAGCCGATACGATGAATTCGGACGCGACTGTTTATGGAGGCCCCGGTACAATCCTCTACGCGCTTATTGGTTCCGTTGTTAAGAACGGCCCCATTGAGTTGCTCAACAAAGAAAATGATTTCTACTACATGAGTTATTGGACAAACAGTGGATTGCTCAAGCGGGGTTATGTCGCGGTTTCTCAAGTCAGTCGCGGTACAACAGACACGGTTTCGGATGTAACAAAGACATTCAAAGGCAACAACAACACGGTTTATCCCCAATCAACGGTTTATTCCGGCCCTGATACAGCAACATCTGTGATTGGGACTGTGTTTGAGAACGAAGGGATCACACAATTCACCTTGCAAGAAAACGGATATCACTTTATTGAATACAGCACAACAGAAGGCGCAAAACGAGGATATATCCAAAGCGGAAATCTGATACGAAAAGAAGGCGGTTTGGCCATAGCGTTAAGCGGTACCGATGTCTATTATACCTACAACCTGGAAAGCAAAGCCGGAGCCATCTACGCCAATGAATATGTGACGATTCTTCAAAAAAACGATCAAAGATCCTACATTGAATACAACACCAAGAGCGGCAGAAAAAGAGGCTATGTGTCCAACAACTCACTACAAATGCTTGATATCAGCGAGGTCCCTGCGTTGCCAATCTACGCAGAAGAGATAATGATGCCCACGGAAACGATGAATGTGTATTTTGGGCCAAGCAACAAATATGCCGTAATAGGATCTATCAACAAGGGTGAGCAGGTCACCCGACTGAGTTCGCCGACTCTTTATACGGGTGGCTATTCGTTTATTCATTACTCAACAGCAGAGGGGATGAAAAGAGGGTATGTCATCTCCTCAGGGTTGGTTCCTTATGTTGCGCCCGCACCGAATCCGGACCCTGTTCCAAACCCTGACCCGGTTCCTGATCCAAAACCAGTGCCAGAACCAAATCCAGATCCGGTACCAACACCGGATCCTGATCCCGTACCTGATCCGGATCAGGACTCAGATGGGCCAAATGTGCCGAAAGCCGGTGATGGTGAGGAAGATTGGACGGGATGGTACAGGAATGAAAAGGGCTATCCATCTCCGAACCCGCCCCATGATACGCCTAAAAGTAATGAGAAGGAGCAGTATGCTTTTAATAGAGTCTGGAAGAAGTACGAAGATATTGGTGAGGACGGATCGGTACTACCCACAAGGACACAAATTGTTAATTATTTAACTATATTGTCTTATGAGTGCGGATTACCGGTTAGGCTGGTTTTATCCATTATGTATCAAGAAGGTGCAATACCGCATTTTAAAGACATAATAAACGTAACGCCTATGAAAACAACTTATAATACCATAACATCAGATGGGATAGGGAAAACACGAGATGAACTTGATTTGAATGAGAATCGTGATTGGGGATTGATGCAAATTAACGCAAGAGGAAATCCTGCATACTTCGATGATAACCTGTATGGGGATATCATCGCTAACTGGCACGCGAATGCACGGGTTGGAATCATATTTATTCTGGAGGCATATGGAAGAGCGGGTGGACAGAGAACAATACTTCTTAATGGCAAACAGCCATCAGAATATGTCGTAAAAGAGACTTATAGGTGGTACAACACCGGACAAATAGATATACCATCAGATAATGTTCCCATTTTCTATGATCAAGTCTATATGGCAAATCCAAGACACTGGGTTAATGATACTGGTTTAGATCCTGAAAATGATCCGCTTATTAATGATTATCCGCTCGCAACCGATCCTCCTGAGTATTCTAAACCTTTTTCCAAGTGATTATGAATGGTCCCTTATCTCTTACCGGAGGGATACTCATGAAAGATACGAAGTTGTCCAAAAGAAACTCACAGCTTCTCCTGATTATTAGCCCCTGTCTCATAACGGTGATCGTTTTAGCCGCATATATAATATATATTAATCTTAATCTCCCCGAACCTCCTTTGGAATTTGACTACGAATACAGCAGTGACATGGGCGGTGTTGTCTTAACAAAATACACAGGTGAAGACCTTGATGTCATAATCCCTTCAAAAATTAAAAAACACCCTGTTGTAGGAATCAAAGGAAATATCAATCACGGAGGAATGGTTGGTAAACAAACCATATCCGTCATCATTCCCGACAGTGTGGTGTCTATTGGCGATTACGCATTTCACCAGTGCGAATCACTTACATCGGTTGTAATTCCCAACAACATCATTACCATCGGCAGTAATGCCTTTGGCAGCTGTGAATCTCTTACATCAATCACAATCCCTGAAAGCGTAACAAGTATTGGTGTTGCGGCATTTAGTGGTAGCGCACTCACATCAATCACAATCCCGGAAAGCGTAACAAGTATTGGTTTCGGGATGTTTGGCGGCTGCGAGTCACTTGTATCAGTCACAATTTCTGGCAATGTTATAAGTATCGGCGACCAAGCATTTGCAGGTTGCCACTCACTTGAGACGATCACAATTCCAGAAAGCGTTACGAGTATTGGCAACAGCGCATTTTCCTCTTGCAGGTCCCTTGTCTCAATCATTATCCCCAACAGCGTAACAAGTATCGGTATATATATATTTAGCGAATGTACCTCACTGTCATCAATCATACTTTCCAACAGCACAACAAGGATCAGTGAGTATGCATTTAATGAGTGCAACTCGCTCACATCCATCACAATTCCTGACAGTATAACTGTAATAGGCTATGCAGCGTTTAGTCGTTGCAGTTCGCTTACATCAATCACACTGCCTGACAGTGTAATAAATATCGAACGGGATGTGTTTCGCGATTGTGCTTCGCTTACATCGATTACAATCCCCGAAAGCGTAACCAGCATTGGCGACTGGGCATTTTTGAGATGTGGTTTGCTTCCTGATCAAACGAAACAAAGGATACTGCAAATCAATCCGAAGGGGATTTGAGTTTCGAACAGAACAAATCAGGTAGAAACAATATTGATTACAATTCCCACCATTAATCTTTGCACACAAACACAAAAATGACTGTCATAATAAGCAGACATATGAGCGATAGGATTGTTGGGGTGGGGTGAGAGGTTCGTGGGCGGTGGGGTGGGAGGTTC
>Ga0082212_10002947_pt1 | contig 24385 bp, 23 predicted proteins | sample TergutNt197P3_FD_71548 | JGI IMG/M metagenome (GOLD analysis project Ga0082212, IMG submission 71548) | Neocapritermes taracua P3 segment gut microbial communities from Petit-Saut dam, French Guiana - Nt197 P3 | ecosystem: Host-associated > Arthropoda: Insects > Digestive system > Gut ... | reverse complement strand
CTTCTAATGCTTCTGCAATTCTCTTATCTTAATGACATTGGGTCAGGGGGTAGCCGGAATTGTGCTCTTGCGCAGCGTGAGCGGAAGCTGAGGTCGGCAGGAGCACATCCCGGGGTAGGGATAGAACATTCTACAAGACTTGAGGCCGACCAAGCGACTTGCTCATGCAAGAAAGAGTACAATTCCGGCTACCCCCTGTCCTGTAACGTCGCTATTCGGGGAGGCATATTTGCAGACGCGGGTTCTGTGGTGTATAATGCTGTTTAGGAAAATGGCGGAAATAAATCCGGTCTGTGACGGCTGAAATTGGGGAATACAAATGGATCGCAACGAATTCCAAAGAAGATATGCGGACGCCCGGCGCAAGGCGATCTCGCTTGACTTCAAACATCTGAACGACGCGCAACGCGAGGCGGTACTGGCAACGCAAGGGCCTGTTTTGCTTCTCGCCGGGGCGGGCAGCGGGAAAACAACTGTTCTAATGAACAGGATCGCAAATCTGCTCAAATACGGCTGCGGCTCCGACAGCGAATATGTTCCGGAATACGCGACGGAAGACGATTTGCTGTTCCTAGAAAAATATATTCATATTGGAGAAGGAGACGGCAACGAAAACGCGCGGATACGCGAGCTGTGCGCGGTCGACTGCGTGGAACCGTGGCGTTTGATAGCAATCACATTCACAAACAAAGCGGCGGGCGAAATGAAACAGCGACTTGAGAGAATGCTTGGGACCGGTTCGGAGGATATCTGGGCAATGACTTTCCATTCGGCTTGCGCCCGCATACTCAGGCACGATATCGACAGGCTGGGTTATGATAATTCTTTTGCCATATATGATACATCGGACGCCGCGTCGCTGATGAAACGGATACTGAAAGATTTCGGCATTGAAGAACGCAGCCTGTCGCACAAGGCAGTATTGGCGAATATAAGCCGCGCGAAAGACGCCATGATATCTGCCGATGATTATATTGAATCGGCAGAAAAATCCTTTGACAGCCGCAAAAAGATAATCGGTCGCGCGTACCTCGAATATACGAATCGGATGAAGTCTTCGAACTCTCTTGATTTCGACGACTTGATCCTGCTTGCAGTCAAGCTTTTTGCAGAAAACCGCGACGTGCTCGAGCGCTACCAAAAGAGGTTCAAGTATGTCCTTGTAGACGAGTACCAGGATACCAACAACCTTCAGTACCTGCTTGCATCTGCTCTTGCCGGGGGGCATTGCAACATTTGCGTCGTCGGAGACGACGATCAAAGCATATATAAATTCCGCGGGGCGACTATTGAAAACATCCTGAGCTTTGAGAAGAAGTATAAAAACACGCGAGTCATCCGGCTGGAACAAAATTACAGGTCGACCGGATATATACTGAACGCTGCAAACGATGTGATACGAAATAACAACGGCCGCAAGGGCAAAAAACTTTGGACAGAAAACGAAATCGGCGAGAAACCTTCGCTTTGCGTCACTGAAGATGAGCGCGAAGAGGCCCAATTCGCGGCAGATTCGATAATCGAGAGCGTCGCCGCCGGTCGGAATTGGCGCGATCACGCGATTCTATACCGGATGAACGCGCAATCAAACCAGTTCGAAACGGCATTCAAGCGCGCAGGAGTCCCTTACAGGGTTTTTGGCGGGACCGGGTTCTATGACCGCGCAGAAATAAAGGACATGCTTGCTTATCTGTGCGTTATACACAACCCGAATGACGACGTCCGTATTCTAAGGGTAATAAACAACCCGCCGCGCGGCATCGGCAACACGACGGTAGGACGATTGTCGGAACTCGCCGCGCAGCTTGGCGTATCGCTGTTTGAGGCAATAAAGTCATCGCATTCCCATGACTTGCTTTTGCCTTCCTCCGCACGGCTGCATCTGTTCTCCGATATGATAGACGATCTTCGCGAGTACTCGGAGTCTCATTCGCTCGACGAGCTCTACGACGCGCTTATCAGCAGGACCGGGTACATACGTTTGCTTGAAGAAAAGGGCTTGGACGAAAACATAGCCAGAGTTGAGAACGTTCGCGAGCTGAAGACCAACATCGTCAGCTTTATGAACGAGAACGGCGGGTCCCTTTTTGATTTCCTGAGCGAGACCGCTCTTTTCACGGATTTGGACCGCGACGACCAAAGCGACGATCGCGCGCTCATGATGACTATGCACAGCGCAAAAGGGCTGGAATTTGATACTGTTTTCATCGTCGGCGCAGAGGAAGGCGTTTTCCCCGGCATCAGATCGATCGGCGACCCGGAGGAAATGGAGGAGGAACGCCGTTTATGCTATGTCGCCATGACGCGGGCGAAACGCAAGCTTTATTTCACAAGCACGCAGCGGCGCATGCTTTTCGGGAAGACAGCATCGGCGCAGCCGTCCAGGTTCCTCCGCGAGATAAGCGCAGACAACATTGACATTCACGAACCTGCGCGCAGTTTCAGCGGTATCGGTTTTGATTTTTCGAGCGGATCGGCTATTGATATTTCCGGCAGTTTCGGGCGCTATGGACCAGCTGCAGGCCGCAAACCTCTTTCCAGCGTTTACGGCTTCGCGCCCGGCAGCGCCGCAAGCTCCCGCGCCTACTCTGCTGCCGCCGTTTCCGACGCGCCTCTTCCGTCCGGCGGCTTTCAGCTCAATGTAGGCGACGTAGTAGAGCACAAGGCGTTCGGGAGGGGCATAGTCACGGGAAAATCTCCGGCCGGCGGCGACGCGCTCCTGGAAATCGCGTTTGATAGCGAAGGCACAAAGCGAATGCTGTTCAATTCCGCAAAAAGATATATGACAAGAATATAGGCAGCAAATTATTCTTGCCAACCTGTCCTGTATGCGGTAATATGTAAAAGCCCGCACAGCATGCGGACGGCCAACGCCCCGGCTCATAGGAGGCTCGGAGACAGGACAATGCCTGATGACAATAAAAAGCAGCGCGGCGAGTTTGTGCGCCTGCTGTCGTTATTATCCCAGATAGGGTTCATGATCGCAGCATGCATATTGGCAGGGATTTTCCTTGGGAGGTTTTTGGACAGGGCGCTAAATACATCGCCGTGGCTTTTGATACTTTTCACTCTGCTGGGCATTGCGGGCGCTTTCGTCTACGTATATGATGTGTCAAAAAGAAATTAAATATCTGGAAGTTGTATCATGAATATGTCCAAACCGGCAGAAAAAATGATTATTGTAATTATAGTTTTGGCCGTTGCTCTAACAGCAGTTGGCGTCGTTTTGTGCTTGACTCTCGACTACTTTTCTTCGGATGACGCCCTCCCGTACGCGCTTGGGCTGCTGCTGACTTCCGCTTTGAACGTTTTGAAGGTTTTTATTATCGAAAAGCAATCGCAGCGGATCATGAAAATGGAAAACCCGAAAACAGGGAAACACTATGTCACATTCCAGTACTTCATAAGATATATACTGACCGGCCTAGTCCTTGTGGCGGCTGCGCTGATTCCTTTTATCGGGCTATGGGGCGCGATAATAGGCGTTTTGACAATGCAGATAGCGGCCTTTTCAATAAAATTCATGAGACTGGATTGATTTGCTCAATAAATAGCTTGACTTTTTAGTGCAGAATTTGTATTCTATTTTTAACAAAATACGAGGAAGTTGAATTTGGATTCAAATATTAATTTTGACGTAAAAAATCACGCTGTCCTGAATATTGGCGGTTTCGAGCTCTGGATAACGGACACCTTGATCAGCACATGGATAATAATGGGCATTCTCATTATCCTTGCTATCGCCGTCCGCGTCAGCGTGAGCAAATTCAAGACAGTGCCTAAGGGCTTTCAGAATGTCATTGAATGCCTCGTAGAGATGTTTGATAATTTTATGTATACCTCGGGCGGCGATAAGTTCATGTTTCTTGGAAACTGGTTCTTTACGGTATTCGCCTTCATTCTGCTGTCCAATATCAGCGGGCTGTTTTTTCTCCGCCCGCCCACGGCCGACTGGGCAACTGCGCTTGCACTGGCGCTTGTGACATTTGTTCTTATCCACGCCTGCGCGGCAAAAAATCGCGGGTTCAGGCACCTCAAGAGCTTTATTGAGCCAAACCCTGTGTTTTTGCCGCTGAACATCATAGGGGAAATCGCCCGCCCTATTTCTCTCAGTTTCCGTCTGTTTGGAAATGTCCTGGGCGGGCTGATACTTTTAGGGCTTATATATGCAATGGTGCCGGTTTTTGCCACTTTCGTAATTCCGGCCGCGCTTCATGCGTTCTTTGATGTTTTTGTCGGGGCGATACAAACATACGTGTTTTGTATTTTGAGCCTCGCGTTCATACGCTCCTCTGCGGCTCCCGAAGAGGGGTAAGCCTTAAGTCGAATTATTATACAGTATTATACAGTCAAACTTTCAATATTAATCGGAGGAATCAAGTATGGAACATTTGGAATATGTGGCTACAGTTCTGGCCTCGGGGCAGATTGCGGCGGCTATCGCGGTCCTCACAGGCATATTCGTGCCTGTCGGCCAAGGCAACATCGCAGCGAAAGCGATAGAGTCAATGGCCCGTCAGCCGGAAGCGCGAAGCTCGATTCAGTCCACGCTGTTCATCGGCTGTGCCTTGGCGGAAACAAGCGGTCTGTATGGTTTGATCATCTCCATACTGCTGTTGTTCGCGAACCCGTTTGTCAACCGGATTATCGCCATGATCGCGGAGCTCTCCTGACAATAAAGCGCACGGCGATCGATACGACTTCTAAACGGGAGGCTTCAGGCCTGCCGCAATATAGGGCGGAGTCTATCTCCCGCCCCTCCTGAAAAGGGTGATCGTTTTGGTTTATAACCTCATTCTGGCCAGCGCTCCCGACGGGCGGATATTCGGTTTGGATACGCAGACATTTATGCAAACCTTGGCGCAGCTGATAAACTTAATCATACTTGCAGTCGTTTTGGCGTTTCTGCTGTATCGTCCGGTACGCAAGGCTCTGCGCGCGCGCACGGACAGGATCCAGGAGCAAATCTCCCAAGCGGAAGAAGAGATGGCAAAGGCAACGGAACTGCAGCTTCTGTATGAGCAGAACATAAAGGATGTCCAGCAGGAGCGCGATGCGATCCTCAGCGAGGCGCGCAAAATAGCGGCGGATACAAGCCAGCGCCTATTGGAGGACGCAAAAAAAGAAGCGGACGCTATCAAAACCCGCGCCACCGCAAATGCGGAATTGGAAATGGAGCGCGCCGAAGCCGATATGCGCACGGCTATTATCGAAGTCTCCTCTGTTATGGCGGAGAAATTTGTTACGCTGGCTATCAACAAGGAAACCCAAGACAAACTCTTTGAAGAGGCCTTGACGGGCTTGGAGGGGACAAAATGGAGAAGCTAGGTTCTCTCTACGCTTCCGCGCTCTTCGATTTGGCCCTTGAGAACGGTACGGTCGATGCGGCGCTTGAACAGGCTGTTTTATTGCGCGACGCGATAGAAGACGAGCAATACAGCCGAATGCTTACACATCCGCACATTACAGCCGCAGAAAAGCAGGAATTATTGAGGACAGCGTTTGCCGGGCATATCCAGGACGATCTGCTTGGCTTCTTGTTTCTGGCAACAGAAAAAAACCGCGAAGTTTGCATTATCCCGGCGCTTACGGGACTTATTGATTTAATTGAGCGGCATATGAATAAGACCACAGCAAAAGTCACTACCGCTACTGAGCTTGACGACAGTCAAATCTCTGAAATGAAGGAAATGCTTTCCGAAAAACTTGATAAAACCGTTGAAATTTCACTTAACGTGGATCCGTCCATAATCGGCGGCCCGTATGTTTTTGTGGACGGGTACTATATAGATTGGACGATTAGAACGCGTCTGCGCGATTTGACAGTTCATATGAAAGAGGGGTGCGGCGTTTGACTCTCAAACCTGACGAGATAAGCTCGGTCATAAAAAAACAAATCCGGGAGTATTCCTCGAAACTTGAAGTTTCAGAGGCAGGCAGCGTCATTCAGGTCGGCGACGGCATAGCCCGCGTCTACGGATTGGATAACGCTATGAGCAATGAGCTTCTGGAGTTTCCCGGAAGCATTTACGGCATTGCGTTCAATCTCGACGAGGATAGTATCGGCGTTGTCCTTTTAGGGGCTGATTCCCAGATAAAAGAAGGAGATATCGTCAAAAGGACCGGGCGTATCGCCGAGGTCCCTGTCGGCGACGCGATGCTGGGACGGGTGGTTTCGGCTCTCGGCGAGCCGATCGACGGCAAAGGGCCAATAGCATATGCGGCGACGCGCCAAATTGAGCGGGTCGCGCCCGGCGTAATAGAGCGTGCGGAGGTCAACGTACCGCTGCAGACCGGCATAAAAGCAATAGACGCTATGATCCCGATAGGCCGCGGCCAGCGTGAATTGATTATCGGAGACCGGCAGACCGGGAAGACCGCTATTTGCCTCGACACGATAATCAATCAAAAAGACACAGGCGTTTTGTGCATTTATGTGGCGATAGGACAAAAGAACTCGACAGTCGCGCGTATTGTTAGGACTCTCGAGGACGCCGGAGCGATGGATTATACGACCGTTGTCGTGGCGTCTGCCAGCGACTCCTCGCCGCTGCAATACATAGCCCCGTACGCGGGATGCGCGATGGGCGAAGAATGGATGGAAAACGGCTCAGACAAGATCCGACAGGGCGACAGCCCGTCCCGCGACGTACTTGTCATATACGACGACTTGTCAAAACACGCGGTAGCCTACAGAGCGCTCAGCCTGCTTCTGCGAAGGCCTCCGGGCCGCGAAGCGTATCCGGGCGATGTGTTCTACCTCCATTCGAGGCTTTTGGAGCGCGCCGCCAAACTCAGCGAGGAGAGGGGCGGCGGGTCGCTGACCGCGCTGCCGATAATCGAAACGCAGGCGGGCGATATTTCCGCATACATTCCTACGAATGTCATCTCAATCACAGATGGGCAGATATATCTCGAGACCGAACTGTTCAACAATGGCATACGCCCCGCGATAAACCCCGGATTTTCGGTTTCCCGCGTCGGCGGCACAGCCCAGATACCGGCAATGAAAAAGATTGCGGGCCCGCTGAGGATAGAGCTGGCCCAATATAGAGAATTGTCGTCGTTTGCGCAGTTCGGCTCAGACCTCAGCAAAGACACTCTCGAGCGCCTGAAGCACGGCGAGAGGATAGTAGAGCTCCTCAAGCAGCCTCAATACGAGCCGCTGCCTGTCGAGAGCCAGGTACTATTGCTGTATTTGCTTAATAACAGGTATCTGTCAGGGATAAATGTGGAAAATGTCTTGCAGACAACAAGCGAGTTTCTGCTTTTCATCAGTGATCGGCACGCGGATATCGCCGCTGAGATACGCGAGCAGAAAAGAGTAGACGCCGGGCTCGAAGAGCGGATAAAAACAGCTTGTGAGGAATTCGCAAAAAGCATATAGTGTGAGGGTGACCCGATGGCTACAATGAAAGCTATCAAAAAAAGGATCTCGAGTGTTAACAACACCAAGAAACTCATGAAAGCAATGGATCTTGTCGCTGCGTCGAAGCTGCAGAAATCAAAGATGCGGCTTGACGACGTGCGGCCTCTGTTCGAAAGCGTCAAGCAGATAATGGATGAATTGAAAGGATGCCTCAACGAGGCGGACGAAGTAGCTTTCGCCAAGGAACGCGAGGTAAAGAGCATTGCGTATATCGTCATAACCAGCGACCGCGGACTGTGCGGCGGGTATAACGCAAACGTATTGAAAGAGGCCCTCTCCAGCATGAACGCAAATGAAGGCGCCGATGAGAAAATAATCGCGGTGGGCTTCAAGGGGTGGGAGTATTTCAAGCGAAGGAACAAGAGCATTGTCCACAGGACTCCGGGCGCGTCAGAAACCACGGCTTTTGAAGACGCCGAGCAAATAGGAAGCCGCATCGCATCTATGTACACATCGGGCGAAGTCGACGAGGTATACTTGGTATACACGCATTTTGAGACTGTATTGTCCCATACTCCGCTCATAGAGAAGCTCCTCCCTATCAGCGCGGATCCGGACGACGACGTCCCGAAGGGCGCGGCCAGAATGTCATTCGACCCGGACGTGAATACTTTTATTTCATATGCGGTGCCTATGTACCTGAACATTACCATTTTCGGAGCGATGATAGAAGCCACTGTATGCGAGTTTGCCTCTCGCATGACGAGCATGGACGCAGCAACGCGGAACGCTTCTGATATCATAGAGGATCTGACGCTCGAGTATAACCGCAAGCGCCAAACCCTGATCACACAGGAGATTACAGAAATCGTCAGCGGGGCTAACGCCTTGAAATAACCCTTTGCGCAATTGTTTGAATTACCATTATTGAAAATAGAAAAGCGCCAATTCTGCACGGATTTTCAATTTTCAATTCTCAATTTTCAATGGCGATAGCGGCAGCAAATCGCTAAAAGGAGAGATAAGTTTGGCTGACAAAAACATAGGCCGGATACTGCAAATTACAGGAGCGGTGGTCGACGTCAAATTTGACTCTGACCTGCCCGCGCTTTACAACGCTATTACCGTACAAAACGGCGAGAATACGGTAGTGTTCGAAGTCGCGCAGCATATGGGAGACAATGTCGTGCGTTGCGTTTCGATGAATTCCACGGACGGCCTTATACGAGGGATGGACGCTGTGGATACGGGCGCTCCGATAACAGTGCCCGTTGGCGAGGAGACTCTGGGACGGATGCTGAGCGTCCTCGGCGACGCCATCGACAACAAACCCGAGCCTGAAACTAAAGAGCGCTGGCCGATACACCGGGCTGCGCCCGGGTTTGCCGAACAAACGGCAACAACAGAGATGTTTGAGACAGGCATAAAGGCCATCGACCTGCTTTGCCCCTATTCCAAGGGCGGCAAAATAGGGCTTTTTGGCGGCGCAGGCGTAGGTAAAACCGTCATAATAATGGAACTCATACATAACATCGCTACGGAGCACGGCGGTTATTCAGTTTTTGCCGGCGTCGGGGAACGCACCCGCGAGGGCATAGACCTTTACAACGATATGATCAATTCCGGCGTCATCAATAAAACGTCGCTGGTGTTCGGGCAAATGAACGAGCCTCCCGGAGCGCGCATGCGCGTCGCTTTCTCAGGACTGACGATCGCCGAGTATTTCCGCGATGTTTCGTTGCAGGACGTGCTTTTGTTCATCGACAATATTTTCCGCTACGTGCAGGCGGGCTCTGAAGTATCGGCGCTGCTCGGCCGCGTGCCAAGCGCCGTTGGATACCAGCCGACGCTTGCCACGGAAGTAGGAAGCCTGCAGGAGCGCATCACATCCACAAAGACAGGTTCGATAACGTCTGTGCAGGCGATATACGTGCCTGCGGACGACTTCACGGACCCCGCCCCCGCAACTACATTCACGCACCTTGACGCTACCACTGTGCTGTCGCGCGCAATAGTCGAAATGGGCATATACCCTGCAATCGACCCGCTGGATTCGACGTCCCGCATACTCGATAAGAATGTTGTCGGCGCGGAACACTACAAAACAGCGCGCTCCGTGCAAAACATATTGCAAAGATACAAGGATCTGCAAGATATCATTGCGATACTGGGAATGGATGAACTCTCCGAAAATGACAGGCTGATCGTCGACAGGGCGAGAAAAGTCCAGCGTTTCCTCTCGCAGCCGTTTTTCGTCGCGGAAAAGTTCACGTCGATACCAGGCAAGTATGTGCGCGTAGCGGATACTATCAAGGGATTCACAGGCATCATAGACGGCGAATATGACGATATTCCTGAAGGATTTTTCCTGAATAAGGGTTCGATAAACGAAGTCGTCGAGAGTTATAAAGATTCAAATACATAGCGCCAATCAGCGGCGCGGGCGCGCGCAGCCTTATACGCTAAAGCGCGAATGCGATAATTACGATATAGAATACGGGAGAATATGGCAATGGCGGTTGAAAAGCTGCATCTAAAAGTAACTACGCCTGAAAGCGTTATGTATGACAAAGACGTTGATATGGTAATCATGCGTTGCGTGACAGGCGATATGGGCATTCTCCCGAAACATGAGGCATGCAGCGCTATTCTTGATTACGGCGTGCTGCGCATCCGCAACAACGACGAAGAACAAAGGATGGCTGTATTCGGCGGCATTGCCCGCGTACAGGATAACAGCGTGACGATTCTCGCAAACGAGGCGCAATGGCCCGAGGATATAGACTTGGAACTGGCGGAAACAGAACGCGAACGCACATCTATGCGTTTGCTCGAGAACACAGAAGATCTGGAGATACAAAAAGAGCAGGTCGCATTGCGCAGGTCCTTGGTGCAGATCGAAGTCAGTTCATACCCGTTGCTTGGCAATAAGTGATCGAGCCGGCTCAGGCATCAGCGCGATATAACGGCGCTTTGCGGAGAGCTGGCATGCATACCGCAATCTTAAAGAAGGATAACACGATAGTATGAAAGGTATAACCACCATCATTGGGATGGTTGTGTGCGTAGTATGTATTGTCACCGGCATCCTCTTACTGGGCGGAAGCGTGGGTGATATGCTGGATCCGGCCAGCGCAATGATAGTCATTGTGCCGACTTTGGCTTGCGTGGTCGGCTCGTTCCCAATGTCTGTAATATCAAAAATCCCCAGCCATTTCAAGGCGTTGCTCGGACAGGAGTACAATCCCGGCGAATACATCGACAAGATAGTTTCCCTTGCGGAAAAGGCACGCAGAGAAGGGCTGCTCGCTTTTGAAAAAGAGCAGGTGGACGATCCCCTTATGCAGTATGCGCTGCGCATGATGGTGGACGGGCTCGATAAATTCTCCGTCAAGTTCGCGCTTGAGGACTGCATCAACGGAATCAAGGAACGTCACGTGGAAGCGATCGCGGTGTATGAAAAGGCAGCCTCTTTTGCGCCGGCTTTCGGCATGATAGGAACCGTCGTCGGCCTTATCAACATGCTTATGAGCATGGATTTCAGCGATCCGAACGCTATTAACGCGCTGGGCTTGAATATGGCCGCCGCTCTAATCACGACGCTGTACGGCTCCATCCTCGCGAATGTCGTATTCCTGCCTATAGCCGGGCGGCTGAAAATAATACATAAAAAAGAAATGTTCTGCAAAACAATGGTCTGCAACGGACTTTTGTCCATATTGAACGGCGATAATCCTCGCGTAATTAAAGACTACCTTGTCGAACAGTTGAACTCAAAAGACGCCGGAGTCTTTAAACAAGGGGGTGACTGATCGTGGCAGACGGGGAAGAGGGCGGAAAATTCGGCGGAGGCGGCGAAGAAGAGCCTGAGGAGCGGACCGACGGCTGGATGACGACTTACGCGGATATGGTCACGCTTCTATTGACGTTTTTTGTCCTGTTATTTGCCATATCAAGTGTCGACCAGCAGAAAGTCATGCTTCTTTTTGCGGGTTTTTCAAGAGAAGGACTGAGCGCGCAGCGTTTTGCGGAGATCACGGAAATGTTCGCCCCGGGCGGAGATATGGAAGGCGAATTCCCAATATACGATGACAGCTACTATGAGCCGGAGGATCCCATGGACGGAGGCGAAGAAGCCGCTCCGGACGACATGGTCGACGAAGGGAATCCAGAGCTCGAGGCCTTGTATGAACGTTTGACCTTATATATCGAATCATTCGGGCTTAGTGAATATATATCGGTTTTATACAATGGAGAATTTCTGCTGTTGACGCTTGCGAACGATATTTGGTTCAGGTCAGGGAGCGCCGATGTGACGTCGCAGATGCGGCAGCATGCAGTAATGATCGCCATGCTTCTGGCTGATAACTGGATAGAAGACAAACCATTTGAAATCGTCGTTGCAGGGCATACCGACAATGTCCCGATACATTCGGCGCGCTATCCGAACAACTGGTATCTCAGTGTCGACCGTGCTGTTAATGTCATATCGATTTTGTTGTCGGAGACCCACCTTGACCCGATGTATTTCAGTGCGAGGGGATATGGGGAGGAACGGCCGATAGACACCAATGATACCGATCCGGGCCGGCAGGCGAACAGGCGCGTCGAAGTCATGATTTCCCTGCTGAAGGCAAATGAAGCGATTCCGAGGTAGGGACGCGAGCGCCTTATATTGATTTGCGAATGATGCCGTTCTCAGAATTTGCCGGCGTCAAAAGGCAGAGCAAAATCGGAATGGCCGGAAGGCGCTGATATCTGAAAAAAAGTATCCCCAGGGCTTTGCGATTGTGAAGGCCTGGGGATTGTTTTTCTGTTTTCTTCGGATCGGCTGCAAGAGCAGCAGGGGGTCGAAACCTTACCGGCTGCTTACCCTTTTACGCTGCCGCCCGTGACCCCTTCCACATAGTTTTTCTGCATAATAATAAACAAAACGGCGATCGGGATCGAAACGAGAACAGCCCCGGCAGTGAAAGCGGTATACCACTGGAAGCGGTTCTCGCGTTCAAGCATCCGGAAAAGGCCGAGAGCTATGGTATAGTTATTATAGTTGTCTTTCATTATGACGCTGGCTACAATAAAATCCACCCACGGCGCTATGAAAGACGTAAGCACAGTATATGTGATAGCCGGACGCGAAAGCGGAAATGTGATTTTTGTAAAGGTCTGCCACTTTGTGCAGCCATCCAGGTACGCCGACTCGTCAAGCGCGGCGGGTATGGTGTCAAAGAACCCTTTCATAATGTAATACGCGAGCCCGGCGCCTCCTGAGTATACCAGCACCAGGGCTACAAGCGACTGATCCAGCCCTATGAGCCCGATAAGATGATATACGGCGATTATGCTCATAAACCCGGGGAACATGCCAAGCACCAGCACAATATTCATCATGGGGCGCCGCATCCGGAAACGAAGGCGGCTGAAGGAGTATGCCGTAAAAAGGACAAAAATGGTGGATATCAGGCAACTGAAAATCGCGACGACGAATGTGTTGAGAAACCATCTGGGATAATTAAACAACGATGTGTCGGTAAATAATCTCGTATAGTTGCTGACTGTCCACGTCCGCGGTATTACGTATCCGTCGAGCCATGCTCCACCCTCCCCGCGAAAGGACGTAACGACCAGATATATGATCGGCAGCAGCCATATGACCGAAAGAGCTCCAAGGAGAATATAAACAGCGGTGTTCGTGACGAGTTTTCTCGTTTTCATGCTCTTTATCATCTGAATGTTTCCTCCTTCTTTGCCGAGGCTGTTATGTTAAATGTGACAAGGGCTATGATGGCGCTGACTACAAAGGTGAGGATGCCGATCACGCTTGCGAGATTGAAGTCGCCATGCGTCACCGTCAGTCCGTAAAGCCAAGTGACAAGCAGATCTGTTTTTCCCGCGCGGTAGTATTCCACCGCGGAAGGCCCGCCCGCCGTCAAAAAGTAAATCGCGTTGAAGTTATTGATATTCCCAATGAACTGCGTGATCAGATAGGGCGCGGTCACAATGAGCATATATGGCAGCGTAATAGACCTGAACTGCCGCACAGGCCCCGCCCCGTCTATGCGGGCAGCCTCATATAAATCCGCCGGGATATTCATCAATATCCCCGAGGTGATAAGCATCGTATATGGTATACCTATCCATAAATTGATGACGATTACCGTTATCCTCGCTGTGAGCGGTTCGTTCAAAAACCTTACCGTGCCTATGTTCAGGCTATTCAGTATCGTGTTGACCGGCCCCATATCATCAAGCATTTCCCGCATGAACAGCAGTGTTACAAAAGCCGGGACTGCGATAGCTATGACAAAACACGTGCGCCACAAGGATTTGAACCGTATCCCCGCTTTATTGATCATAAGCGCCACAACCATGCCTAAAATATAGTTTAGAAACGTGGCGAACACCGCCCATATGAGCGTCCATCCGAGCACATTGAAGAATGTGCTGCCCATGAAGCCGTTAGTGTTGAAAACGTTCCTGAAATTCTCAAACCCGACCCATGTAAAGAGATTTCCCGGAGGCTGATGGTTGCGGTCAAAATTTGTAAAGGCCAGCAAAATCATGAAGATTATGGGCAGAGCCGTAAAAGCGATCGTGCCCAGCGCCGGGAGCGTCAGCATCGACGTATGTATGTTTCTGTCGAATATATTGCGTAAATCCTGTATCAGCCCCGTGGGACGCCGCCCTTTGATGATATCGACTTCGGCGGCGTATGATGACCTTACCGCGCCCAAGTGAATGATCTGGCCGAACACAAGGATCGTGATGGCGAATATTGAATAAAGAAGTATCTGCAACGAGTTGTCCCCCAGGACATTGACAAAAATCTGGTATGTTTCGTCATATACCTGCCCCATGGTTTGCGTGCCAAGGGTTGCGATATCCTTAATGTACTTCCATCCAAACGAAATGAATACGAACCAGGTCAGGGCCTGATATGCAAGGAAAATAAGCCCCTTGACGATCTGCCCGTGAAGCAGATTGCCAAAACCGGATATAAGAAATGTGATTTTCGTGCGCCAGCTTCCGTACGCAAGCGCGTTCACAGTAGTAACCTGATGCTTGTCTCTATGCTTTTTCTGCTTCAATTCCGTAACTGCCCCCCCTCGTAAGATCTGTGTCTCCGGACATCATGAAAAAAGCCCGTCGCTTGTCAGGGCGGCGGGTTTAGCGCCCGACGCCCGTATCAGCAATCCGTACCGGTTCATGTCTGTATCTGCGCAACCATATTGTCCAGCAACGTTTGCAAGTCGGATGTGTCGCGGTTTGCCATCGCGCTCCCGAACGCCCCGGCGGGCGTCCAGTAATTGCTGAGCACATCGTTCTGCGATGTGGCGTAGCCCGACTGCGCCGCAAGCGCGGCCAAAGCAATGTTCTCCTGAACGGCCGGCGCTGCTGCCGCGTTGATGTTTGACGGCCCTATGGCGCGCACTTCAAAGCGTTCCACCTGGTTTTCCTCATTTGTGAGAAAATCGGCAAAATCCATGGCTATTACAAGTTTCTCAGGATCGTCGATTGTGGCGTTGATGCCGACCATTTTATATCCGCCAAAAGATCCCATCTGCACCTGCCTGCCATTCATAGTGAACGTAGGCAGCTTTGTAGCTCCATAATTATCCCCCAGTATCGCAGCCATATCTCCGGCGATCCACGTGCCGGAAATCCCCGCTGCCACGGAGCCGCCCATGCCGCCCTTGAGGACGTCGTCGTTTCCGCTGATGTATGCCGGGTGGCTTGCCAGTGCCCTCATAGCTTCTGCGGCCGCAAGGCCGTTGGCATTGTTAAAATCTGAGATCTGCCTGCCATCCGGCCCGATGGACAAAGTGCATCCCGCGCCAAGGAAGAATGACGCAACATACCAGCCGTTGGCATCAATATCCATTTGGAACCCTTTGCCTGCAGCGGCGGCGACTTCAAGCAGCCTGTCCAGCGACTGCACATCTTCTTCGGTAAAGACCGATTTGTCATAATAGAGGAAATATCCATTGTCGGCGCTTACGGGATATGCCCAGAGCTTCCCGTCCAAAGTAGCGGCGTCAACAGAGCTTTGCATATTCCGCGATGTGATGTTAGCCTTGTTGCGGGTTACCTCATATAGACCGCCCGCTCCCACGAAGTCGCGCAACTGATCATTTGGGAAGAAAAAGACATCGGCGGCGGCGGCGGGATCTTCGCTGTACCGCGCCCAGGCGTCGGGTTCGCCGACAACTCCGAGTTCTATAGTGACTTTGTATTGCGGATTCGCTTCAATAAATCTGTCAGCCAAGCTGCGGGTTAGCGCCTGATCGTCCTGCGACGCCCAAACTTTAATAGTTTTTGACGTGGCGCCGGAATCTCCATTGTCCCCTTTATCCCCGCACCCGGCAAGCGCGCAGATAAGCATTGCTGCCATAAGCAAAGCGGCTATTCTTCTCAGTTTCATAGTTTAATCCTCCATTTATAATCCAAAATTCATAATTTTTCGTTTACAGTTTCTTGGCGCCCGTCGACGTTGCGCCTATGGCGCCGCATTCTCGGATTGCGCACTTGGCAAATCTTTTAGTTGAGTATCGCGATTTCAGTTTCCGAATCAAACAGGTGCACCTTGTTCATGTCCAGGCCGACCTTAATATTATCGCCTCTTCGGGAAGTCGTCGTCGGCGCGACCCTCGCTGTAAGCGTCGAGTCGCCATATTTCAGGTAAAGGAACACCTCGCTTCCCATAATCTCGCTTACTTCAACATATGTATTGATTATGGAATCCGAGTTGTTGGACAGAAAACGCTCGTCGTCATAAATATCTTCGGGCCGCATTCCCATCTTCACTGTTCGTCCGGCGTACCGGCTCAATTCCTCCGAGCATTTTCCCGCCGGAATGGATAACATGTCGCCATTTATCTCCAAATAATAGCCGTCGGCTCCTTTATTTAGGACTGCATCGACAAAATTCATCTGCGGGCTGCCTATGAACCCCGCCACAAACATGTTGCACGGCGAGTCGTAGAGATGTTGCGGCGTATCCTCTTGCTGTACTACGGCGTTGCTCATGACCACGATCCTGTCCCCCATCGTCATGGCTTCGGTCTGATCATGCGTGACATAAACAAATGTCGTCTCAAGCTGCTTGTGAAGCTTTATAAGCTCCGTACGCATCGAAGACCGCAGTTTCGCATCCAGATTTGAAAGCGGCTCGTCGAGCAAGAAAACGGCGGGATTGCGCACCATGGCTCTGCCGAGGGCCACACGCTGCCTCTGGCCGCCGGACAGCGCTTTTGGCTTCCTATCCAAAAAGTCCTCAATGCCAAGCACTTTTGCGGCGTCGCGTACTCGCCGGTCGATTTCGTCCTTTGGCGTCCTCCTCAGTTCGAGAGCGAACGCCATATTCTTGTATACCGACATATGCGGGTAAAGCGCGTAACTTTGAAAAACCATCGCTATGTCGCGGTCCTTCGGAGGAACGTCATTGACGAGTTTGCCGTCGATATAGAGTTCCCCCTCGGATATTTCTTCCAACCCGGCAATCATTCTTAGCATTGTCGACTTGCCGCAGCCGGAAGGGCCTACCAGCACGACAAACTCCTTGTCATCGATCTCAAGGCTGCAATCTTTCACCGCCGTGACATTCCCCGGATATATCTTATTGACATGCCGGATTGAAATACTTGCCATATATATGTCCTCCTAAATCCTTGCACTCAGTCTACAGTTTAGTCTACAATTTACTCTACTTTTTCTACATTTTTTTCAATTTTATTTGATATCCGTTCCATAGTCAAGATATTGTTTGATTTTTCTGCCAAGAATTTGATTTTCTGGTCACGGGTAGCCGCGGTTTCACTCTGACGCAGTGTGACCCGCCGGCTGAAGCCGGCCATTAGCACATACCGGGGTAGGTATGAAACGTTTGTACAGCATTGGAGCCGGCTAAGCGGCGTTATTCACGCAAGACAGAGCGAAACCGCGGCTACCCGTGACCAGTAAACATTTTCTGTCATAAATAAACTCTCAGCGCGCCCGGAGCTTAACTGAGAGCATCAGATTGGCTTGCGTTGACCGGCATAGCGACCCGCAAGGCCTTCAACGTGATTGACCGCAAGGATTCAGCTTCTTCCGCCCCCATCTTTCCGGCGGCCTTCCAGTATCAGGCATTGTTTCCCGTATCCGATGAGGTCTCCCCTGCCGGCGTCAAGCAGCGCTCGGCGGACTATGCTTCGGTTATGCGGTTTTTTCCATTGCAGGAGTGCGCGCTGCGCCGCTTTTTCTTTCGGCGATCGCGGGACATACACAGGCTCCAGCGTCCGAGGGTCAAGCCCCGTATAGTACATGCACGTCGACAGCGTTCCCGGAGTCGGATAGAAATCCTGCACCTGCTCAGGCATGCGCCCGCTCCTGTTCAGGTACTCGGCAAGTTCGATCGCGTCGCTGATCGTGCTTCCCGGATGGGATGAGATGAGATACGGCACAAGGTATTGCTCTTTGCCATATCTGTCGTTTAGCTTTTTGAACCTCTCGCAAAACCCTTCAAAAACAGCGTTTCCCGGTTTCCCCATATATTTCAGGACTTTATCGGAATAATGCTCAGGCGCGACTTTCAACTGTCCTGAGATATGATGTTTAACAAGTTCGGCAAAGAATTCTCCTTCCTTGTCCGACATAAGAAAATCGAATCTTACGCCGGAACGGATGAAAACCTTTTTTACGCCCGGAATGTCCCTGAGCTTTCTGAGCATAAGCAAATAGTCTGTGTGATCCGCATCGACGTTCGCGCACGGCTCTGGCGCCAAGCAGCTTTTGCCTTCGCAAATACCGTGTTTTGACTGTTTCTCACACGAGGGGCGTCTGAAATTCGCCGTCGGGCCGCCTACGTCGTGGATGTTGCCTTTGAATTCCGGGTGATACGCAAAACTTTCAGCTTCGCGTATGACGGACTCATGGCTGCGCGAAGCAACGACCCTGCCCTGATGAAACGAAAGGGCGCAGAAATTGCAAGCGCCAAAGCACCCCCTATTGTGGATTATCGAGAATCGAACTTCGTCGATTGCCGGGACGCCCCCAGCTTTCTCATACATGGGGTGGGGTTCGCGCGTGAACGGAAGCCCGTAAATTCTGTCAAGTTCTGCCGTTGTCAGCGTTCTCGAGGGCGGGTTAATGATAAGGGCCTTTTCGGCGCAGTACTGCACGACTGCTTTGCCGCGTACAGGATCGTGTTCTTCGAACTGCATCATAGCCGCCCGCGCATATGCTTTTCCACCCCCGGCCACCGCCTCGTGTGGAGCGCAGATTACTGACGGGAACTTGCAGCAAGAGACATCGCTTGTTGCGAACCCTGTACCGCGGACGTTTGTGATGCTCTGCAGCTCTTCGTGCGACGAAATACGCCTTGCAAGCTCGACTATCGCCGCCTCCCCCATTCCATAGACAATAAAATCGGCGCCGCAATCAAACAAGATTGGACGCCTTACCTTGTCTTCCCAGTAATCATAGTGTGAAAACCGTCTTAAAGACGCTTCCAAGCCGCCTATAATTATGGGGAGCCCCGGAAACGCCTCCCTGACTAGTTTTGAATATGCGATGCAAGCCCTATCCGGGCGAAGGCCCGCTTTTCTCCCCGGCGAATAGCTGTCCTCGCTTCGCAGCTTCTTCGAAGCCGTATAGCGGGCGACCATCGAATCAAGATTCCCGGCCGTTACAAGGGCGGCATATCTTGGTTTCCCCATCGCCTCAAACGCCGACGCGTCGCGAAAAAAAGGCTGCGCAAGAACCGCGACCCGATACCCTTCCGCCTCGAGCGCTCTGCCGATTACCGCCGCGCCGAAACTCGGGTGATCGACATAAGCGTCGCCGGTCACAAGCAGGAAGTCGTAATAATACCAGTCGCGTTCCAGCATATCCTCGCGCGAAACCGGAAGGTAGTCTTGAATATCCATAAATTACCAGTTTCTGATGTTCTTTTCCATGATCCGGTCCTGATCGCTTTCGCTCCCGTTCGCCGTGAATCCGTACTTCCGGTAAAATCCGCTCAGCATGCTATCGGCATGAACTTCAGCCTTTACCGTTTCTATGCCAAGCCCGCGAAAATCCGACACCGCCTGGCCCAGAAGCTGAACGCCAAATCCTTTTCTGCGCAATCCGGCTTTCATATATATGCATTTTATCCGGCCAATGTTGTTGTCTTTCTCTTTTTCCGTGCAAATCCGCATCAGTCCTACAGGTTCTCCGGCAAAGATTGCCGTATATATGGCGGCGCCGTCTCCGTCTTTCTCAATTTCTCCGTTTTCAATTCTCAATTCTGCGTTGGCGTCGTCATTCAACTCCGCGTCGCGTTGCTCGTCGAATTTTTCAATGCGGATATTCTCCCTGGTCAATTCCTTATCGCCGCGCCACCATGTCTGTTTTGCGAATGTGCTTGTCTCACTGCTAAGATGCGAGTTGTCGCCTTGATATTCCACTGTCAGCTTGTCGCCGTCGTAAAGCAGCAGCGCGACGGCCGTATTGTCGCAGTACGGGACTTTCATTGACTCGTGCGACGGAATCCCCATGATTGCGCACATTAGGGCGCGTATCGAAAAGCCATGCGAAAAGACGGCTATTGTCTCCCCGTCGTGGCGCTTTGCGATTTCGCTGATACAGTTGAGCATCCTGTCTTGCACCTGCTCGAGCGTCTCGCTGCCTTCCACCCGCCACCGCGCCGGATCTGTAGTAAAGTACCTTCCGAGCAGAGGTTCGCTGTATTCCATATTGCCCCAGGCAATATCCTCCCATACGCCCATCATGACTTCGCGCAATTCCTCTGTTGTGTTGAGCGGCAAGCCATGCGGCTCGCAAATAGCCGCTGCGGTCATTCTTGTCCTTGTCAGGTCGCTTGAGTATACGGCTTCTATCTTTTCATTGATAAAACGATCTCTTAGCTGCTCTATCTGGCGAAATCCCCTGCCAATGATCTGTCCGTTTACATGCCCGTGGGCGCGCCTGTAGATATTGCCTTCCGCCTCCGCATGCCTGATCAAATAAATCCTCGTCAATTCAGTTCCACCTTCCCTGTCAAATCGCTTGCCGCGTTTATGCCGTTTTCAGCCAAATACTCCTCGATGCCCTTTTTGATTTTGAGCGGCGCGTAAGGGTCTGTCAGACAAGCCGTGCCGACGCCGACGAGGCTCGCGCCCGCCAGCATCATCTCTATCGCGCTCTGCCCTTCCGTCACCCCTCCAATTCCGAGTATCGGGATGTCGACAGCAGAAAACGCCTGCCAAACCATCCTTACTGCTACGGGCCGTATTGCGGGGCCCGACAAACCGCCCACATTGTTGTCCAGAATCGGCCTTCGCGTTCTTATATCTATTCTCATGCCAAGCAATGTATTGATCATCGAAATCGCGTCGGCTCCGGCGGACTGCGCCGCGCGCGCGATTTCGGCTATGTCCGTGACGTTTGGCGACAGTTTTACCATGACAGGCGCTGCAGACCGCTTTTTGACCGTTTCTGTCACAGCCGCGACTCCCGCCGCCGTCGTCCCGAACTGCATCCCTCCCGCTTTGACATTCGGGCACGACACATTGACTTCTATGATATCTACTCCGGCTCCGGACAGCATCTGCGCCATTTGAGCGTATTCCTCAACTGAGTTTCCTGATATATTTGCCAAAATCACAGTATCATATCCGCGCAGGAACGGCAGTTCATCTTTGATGAAAACTTCCACGCCGGGGTTTTGCAAGCCCACGCTGTTGAGCAGCCCCATTGGCGTCTCGGCTATGCGCGGCGGCGGATTCCCAAGCCGCGGCTCAAGCGTCAGGCCCTTGACGCATATACCTCCGAGAAGAGACAGGTCATAGTATTCGGCATATTCCCTGCCAAACCCAAAGGCGCCCGAAGCCGCTACTACCGGATTTTTAAAACTCACGCCCGCAAAATCGACGCTCAACCTTGGCATGCTATCTCCCCTTTAATCATCAGACTTTACCCTTCGACTCACTCCATGCCAATTCAGCAGCGTTAAAAACCGGCCCGTCTCTGCAGACCCTGCTCATTTGATCCCTGCCATCCTTCTTCGTGGCGCACGCGCACACAAGGCACGCGCCGACGCCGCACCCCATGCGCCCTTCCAGCGACGCTTGGCAAGGCACGCCATACTTCTCGCAAAGCTTCGCGACTGCAATCTGCATGGCGGTCGGCCCGCAAGACAGCACAGCGCCATATCCGCCGTTCTTAAGCAATTCCTCGAGCGGCTTTGTGACTAGTCCATGTATCCCTAAGCTCCCGTCGTCCGTCGTCAAATAGACCTTTTCGCATGCCTCTTCAAACTCAGAGGCCAATATTGCCATTCCTGATTCCCTAAAACCAAGGACAGCCGTTGCTGCGCCTCTTGCCGATTCCGCAGCAAAAAGCAACGGCGGCGCCCCAAGCCCACCGCCGGCAACTATAATTCTTCCTTCCGGAATATCATAGCCGTTTCCCAGCGGGCCAAGGATATCGAGCTGTTCGCCCTGTTTGCGGCAGGACAGCCAAAGGGTCCCCTCCCCTTTCAGCTCAAAAACAAATGTCAGTTCGTCTCCGCGCACCCTGCAAATCCCGAACGGCCTGCGCAGCAGCGTCCCCTCGCCGCATTTTACATGCATGAACTGCCCCGCGCGAGCCTCGCTTGCCATACGCCCGCATTTTACCGCGATAGAAAATGCAGCGAATCCCTTGGCGGCCGGCGATTCACCGGCAAGTCTCGCTATGTTCGTTATTTCGCATATGTATGTATCAGGCATATGTATCTTCTTTCCGGGCTGAGCCCAGGCTCCTGCGTTGACAATCAATCGGCGGGCATAAGCAGCCGGGAGTTAGCCCCTTGCCGCCTGTCGATGGCGCTTTCCTGTTGCATAAACCGATCTATGTTTTTATTGTATGCAAATATCAGCGGCAAAACAAGTGTTTTTTGCATCTTGCGCGCTAATGTCGCAAAGGGCCTGCGATTATTGACAAGAGAAAAGGCGCTATGCTATTATCAATGCCGTTGAAAAGGGGGAAACAACTATGTTGCATGAGAGCATTCTAAAAGAAAAAGCCGCCCGTTTTGGAAAAATCGACAAAATGATGCTGGACCTTGGCCTCGACGCGATTCTCTTTACTTCGACAGCGCAGCCGGCATATCAGGTGCTTGTCAAATACGTCGCCGCGACAACGCTGAGAACGCGTCGCGCTTTCGTTTTCAAGGAGCCGGGAAAGGAACCATGTCTGACGCTCCCGATGGGAGGAGACAAAAATAAGATCTTGAACAATAGCTGGATCGACATTGAAAGCCTTTACTTGGGGAACATGCTGCCCACTGTTCTGGGTTTCATAGAAAAGCTTCCGCAGAGAGTTCCTCGAATAGGCTGGGCAAACCCGGGCGAAATCCCGAGTGAAATAAGCAAAGAGCTAGAAGGGACAAAAGCGGAATTCATCGACGTGACATCAGCCTTTACAATGCTCAGGGCAAATAAGTCCGATTACGAAATCGAGCTTACGCAAAAAGCTTCAGACCTATCCATTGAGTCATTCGAGGACCTTGTGCGCCGGATCGAGCCGGGGAAAACTGAATGGGAACTTGTAGGCGGAGCTATAGGATTTCTGGCAGAACGCGGCGCGGAAGACCTGCTGATCCTCGCCCAATCTAAGAAACCGTTCGCTTTTATAAAAAGCCCTCTCAACATTCCGCTTGGCGAGACAGATATATTCGTCTATTCAGCTGAATTCGCCGGCCCCGGCGGTTATTGGACCCAAATCATCCGCCCGGTGTTTATGGACAGGGTAACGCATCCCGACGCGTATGAGATATGGAAAGTAGCCCTTGAGGCGGAAAACGCGGCTGTTGACGTCGCTCGTCCCGGCAGAAGAATCTGTGATATTCACTACGCTATAGACTCGGTCATCAAAAAGCACGGCATGATTATGAGTTACTGGGCCGGGCACGGAATGGGGTGCGACCTCGGCGACGGGATTGATATCAGCCCGGAAAACGAAATGGAAATTTTGCCGAACATGGTATTGACACTGCAGCCATCTGTAGAAAGCAGCACGAACAGCCTGCTATACGGCAATACATATCTTACCAAAGAAAATGGCGACCCGGTCAACCTGACAGGGAAGTACATGGACACTCCGTTCTTTGACGATCTGCGCAGCATTATCAAGTGAGGCCGCCTCACTTAGCCGCCTGCCAATCAGTTTTCAAATTAGAATCTTATCCAGATCAAGCCGGCTCCCGTGCAGCCTTGACGGGGCTGCATCCTCGGACGGGTATCCAACCGGCAGCATTGCCACCGGAACGACATTCTCCGGCAGAGAAAAAAGCTCTGATGTCTTCACCGGGTCGAAATACATTACCCAGCATGTCCCGAGGCCCAGGTCCTGAGCCGCGAGCATCATGTGAGTCGTCACAATGCTTGCGTCTATCTCGCCGCTGCTTGCGCCGTCAAACGGTCGTTTCCAGCAGGCATTTCTGTCATAGCATACAAGCAGCACCAACGGGGCTTTAAAGCGGCATGATGTGCATTCGTCCACTTTTTCAAGATCTCCGCCGGTTATAGCCTTTATTCTCTGCGGCTGTTCGTTATGAGCAGTGGGGGCGACGCGCCCGGCTTCCAGGATTTGCGCGATTTTTTCCGGCTCGATTTCGCCGGGTTTGAATCTGCGTAATGAATACCTGCTCACAGCCAGGTCATAAAATGATGTCATAGCTATACCCTTTCTTAATTTCATGCCAAAAATATCTAATGTCAGCGGCCTTGCCCCGCTTGACGTTCTTACGGCAAAAAAGCGTATCATGTTCTTTTTCAATGATAAGTGATAAATATAAAATGGTCAACCACTTTTATTGCCGAGCCGGCTGACGACGACGCCGGCGTTACTGGTAAGGAGGTAGCCGGAATTGTACTCTTTCTTGCATGAGCAAGTCGCTTGGTCGGCTTCAAGTCTTATGAAATGTTCTATCCCTACCCCGGGATGTACTCCTGCTGACCTCAGCTTCCGCTCACGCTGCGCAAGAGTACAATTCCGGCTACCCCCTTACCA
>Ga0082212_10002946_pt1 | contig 24387 bp, 19 predicted proteins | sample TergutNt197P3_FD_71548 | JGI IMG/M metagenome (GOLD analysis project Ga0082212, IMG submission 71548) | Neocapritermes taracua P3 segment gut microbial communities from Petit-Saut dam, French Guiana - Nt197 P3 | ecosystem: Host-associated > Arthropoda: Insects > Digestive system > Gut ... | reverse complement strand
AGCAGTACGGATGGGGCATCGGGCAGGTTGACAACGGCGCCGTCACCAACGGCCCGAACGCCATCACCACCGCACAGGTGTACAACTGGAAGACCAACGTCCTCACCTCCGCCGCGAAGTTCATAGAGAAGCGGGACTTCTACACGAATGACCTGCAGCGCATCAAGGAATCCTATACTAACGAATGGGTGCCGCCGCCCGCGACGACGAACCTGTACGGTGTCACGTGGACGCATGAGCAGTGGGGAGTCACCGTCCTCTACAACAAAAGAACCGGCGTGAAGCCGACTATAGTTTACGCAAAGGATGCAAATGGCAAGAAAATAGAAGTGAAGCTTCGGTGTCCGCTTTGCTTTAACCATGCTAATCAAACATGGACGTTCGAGGACAACGTCACAAACTACGCACAGCAGGTGTCCGCGTACCTCCCGACCAATATCCCGCCTGTCGCGATAGAGTAGCGCGAACGTGCAGGGGCGAATAATCACTCGCTCCTGCCACTAACCACTAATCACTGACCACGAGGAATGACATTATGAACTACAAACACTTGTTTTTCGCATTGCTTTGCGTAGGGCTGAACAACGCACTTGTTGTGCTGCTCAGTGCTGATGAGGCGCAACCACTTCAGGACGAGAGAAGGGTACGCGACTTGCTGATGGAATACATGAAAGGGTTTTCACTTTTTGAAAACCAACCTGTTGACATCCTTTTTTTCGACATCAATCATGACGGTATTCTGGATGCGCTTGTGTCATTCCGGATGGACAAAAGCTATGGCGGATGCCATGGGAATGATTGGATGCTCTTTCGGTTTGAAAACGGGGAATGGGAACAAAGCCCATTCAAGAATATGCCCGACGGGAGTTTGGACCCTAGCGGTGATGTTTGGGCACGGGGGGATGACTTTTACAGCCTGACAAGAGACGGGCAACCGCCCAAGCTCGTCCTCATTTATTCAGGTTCATCCAACGTGGGCTATGGCATCCATCAAGGGCACGACGCACATGAAATCACCATTGATGATGAAGGGTACCTCAAGACCATCCCCATCCCCGAACTCACAACGCAAGAGCTTGTCCCGCATGACGGGGGCGAGCTTCCGCCGCTTGACGTGCTTCCGCCTAATCTAAAGGATATAGTGACGAACATCCCTAGCCGGGAGGTCTTGGAAAAGAGACGGGAGATGAGCAATCGGCTTGTCCCCCTTTCCATAGAGTCGTTCGACCCGCGCGAAGCGCAGAAGCCCGATGAGAAAAAGCAAGCCGTTGCAGATGACTCCGAAGGCAGGGCGGCGGCGAACCGAGAAATTAGGGATGAGGAATCAGGGATGGAGGGCGAACGTCCCCGTGAGCCGAACGCCCCCGCTGGCCGCTGGCTCTACCTCGCCGCCCTGCCCCTCGTCCTCGCCGTCCTCTATTTCATGCGCAGGAGAAAGGGATGACGCATGTGCCGGGAGCCCTGCGCTCCCGGCATAAATGCAAGGCGGAAGCCTTGCGCTCCCGGCATATGCAGGGCGGAAGCCCTACGCTCCCGGCACGACGGCGGTCGAATAAAGCAATTAGGAGTTAGGAATTCCTGAATGCCCTGCGGAAAGTGCTTGCACGGGCAGACGGTTTTCGGTAATGTATTGCCCCGTTTTTGCGGAGCAGGGCGTTCCCGCAAAGGCGCAAACGGAAAGCGAAAATCATGAAGCAGTACAAAGTCGGTCTGGTGGGCATCGGTGCGGTCGGCACGGAGATGGTGAAGGTCTTGCGTCAGCGGAGTTTCCCCGCAAGCGAAATCCGCATCCTCGCGACGCGCGACCGCGATGAGGTGGTGGCGGGCGAGACGTTCCATGTGCGCGAGACGGCGGCCGAGGCGTTCGACGGGCTGGACATCGTGCTGTTCGCCGGCACGGAGGGCTCCAAGGGCGCGTCGAAGACATGGGGCTGGGAGGCCGTCCGGCGCGGCGCGGTCGTCATCGACAACGGCGACGATTTCCGCATGGACGAGCGCGTGCCGCTGGTGATCCCCGAGATCAACGGCGACGCGCTCGCGCGGCATCAGGGCTTCATCGCGAACCCGAACTGCTCGACCATCATCACGCTGATGGGCATCGCGCCGCTGCACCGCGCGAACCCGCTGCGGCACATGACGGCGGTCACGTTCCAGTCGGTCAGCGGCACGGGCCGCGCCGCCATCACCGAGCTTGACGCGCAGGCCCGCGCATACGCCGCGGGCGGGGCGGTGACGGCCGAGGCGTACCCGCACCCGATCGCCTTCAACGTGCTCCCGCAGATCGGCGGCGCGAAACCGGAGATGCCGGGCTTCACCTCCGAGGAGGCGAAGATGACGTTCGAGTCGCGCAAGATCCTCGGCGTGCCGGATTTGCGGGTCGGCTGCACCTGCGTGCGCGTGCCGGTGTTCTACGCGCACTCCGTCGCGGTCCACGCGCAGTTCGCGAACCCGTTCACCGCCGAGGAGGCGCGCGCGATTCTTGCGGCGGCGCCGGGCGTGAGGCTCGTGGACGACCTCGCGGCCGCGCAGTACCCGATGCCCCTGAACATCCAGCACGGCGACGACGTCGGCGTCGGCCGCGTCCGCGTGGACCCCAGCGTCCCCAACGGGCTGGCCCTGTGGGTCTGCGGCGACAACATCCGCAAGGGCGCAGCGCAGAACGCGGTGCAGATCGCGGAGGAGATGATCCGCCGCGGCCTGATTTGACGGCGATACCGCTTCCCATCGGCGGCGGTTTCGGCTATACTGTCCTTTTCAGGCGAGAAAGGGAGTGCATGGGTTATGAACGAGAATAAGGCCAATTACGCGAAAATCGGTTTCTTCGTGCTTGCCGGGTTCGGCCTCATCCTGCTGGCCATCGGCATCGCCGGGGCGCAGATCCTGAGCCGCAAGGAGATTTACGCCGAGACGTACATCTCCGAGTCCATCACGGGCCTGGAGATCGGCTCGCCCGTCAAATACCGCGGCGTGCCGATCGGCGCGGTCAAGCGCATCGGCTTCGTCTATGGCGAGTACGGCGACCAGATGTCCATCCAGGACGCGCCGCTCAACGCCCAGCAGATACTGGTCATCATGGCGCTGGACCCCAGGCAGTTCCTGCCCATGCAGGCCGAGGACCCCAGCCAGTTCCTTGAGGACCTGATCGCCTCGGGCCTGCGCGTGAAGGTCGCCTCGCAAGGCATCACGGGCCTCTCCTACATCGAGTTCGACTACTTCCCGACGGGCCCCGCGGACCCCCACAAGCACCTGACGTGGAAGCCCAGGCACAACTACATCCCCTCCGCGCCCAGCACCTTCTTCACCTTCAAGAACACGACCGAAGAGCTGATGATCAAGTTCAACCAGCTCGACCTGCAAGGGCTCGCGGACGAGACCGCCGCCCTCCTCCAGACCACGCGCGCGAAGGTCAGCGACGTGGACGCCGCCGCGCTCTCCGCCGAGGCGGCCCAGCTGCTTGCCGAGCTGCGCCGCACGGCGGCCTCCGTGCAGGCCCTCGTCAACGCGCCGGAAATCCAGCAGATGCCCGCCGAGCTCGCCGCCGTCATCGCGAACGTGCGCCGCGTCGCCGAGCAGGCCGGCCAGCAGCTCGAGCCGCTCGTCCAATCCTTCGCGGGCGTTGCCGAACACACCACGCAACTGACCGACACGCTCGCCGCCGTCGCCACCAACGCGGGCGCGCGCGCCGACCAGACCTTCACCGCATTGGCGCAGACCGCCCAGACGCTCAACCGCATCACCGGCGCACACCAGCACTCCCTCGCGGAGTTCGTGCAGAACCTCCGCGCCGCCTCCGAAAGCCTCAGCCAGCTCATCTCCGAGCTTCAGGCCAACCCCGCCGCCCTCATCTTCGGCCATCCCCCCGCGCCCTTGCCCGAGACGAATGAACGTCCCTGAAAACGGAGGACTCGTCCTGAAACGCCATCACAAAACATCAGGCACCTGCTCAACGGAAATCACCTACGAGGTCACGGACGGGATTGTGACCAGCTGCGCGTTCAGCGGCGGCTGCAAAGGCAACACGGAGGCTGTCCAGAGGCTCGTCGTCGGCCGCCCCGTGTGCGAGGTCATCCGCCTGCTCAAAGGCATCCAGTGCCGCAACGGCACATCCTGCCCCGACCAACTCGCACGCGCACTAGTGTCCTGTAAAACACAGATGACGGAATGAAGGATTTCCCTGTCTCGCCCTCCATCGTGAAATCTGTATTTTGCAGGACCCTAGTGTTTGCCTTCGTTGACCAGCCGCGCGAAGTGCGCGAAACTGCGGTCGTAGGTCCGCTCCGCATCGGCGGGGAAACAGCAGGCCGGGAGTTGGCGCTTGACCAGATGATATGACAGGCAGTCGCAGCAGACACCGTGCCGCGGGCACCCCGAATACGTGCAGTTGCACTTTTTACCGTTCGCTTCTTTTTTGCATTCCATGGTGATACCTCCAAAAAAAATGAGATGAGTGATAAGAAATCAGGAATGAGGGGGCTTCGGGGACACAGGTGTTTTCCTTTTCCCCTCTGTCCTCTTCGTCCCCTGTGTCCCCTTGGTCTCCTTCCCCTTCCCGATCGCCCGCCGCGTCGCGGTGGTGAGGGGGAGGGATTCCGCACGGGCGAAACGCGCATGGGGGTGGCGTTTTTGGTCGGGGGTGCCGGAGAGGCCGGTGACGGCGTACACGTGGAGCTCGAGTTTGAAGTGGGAGAAGGTGTGGGTGATCGTCCCGTGAAGTTTGGCGCGGGCGGCGGAGAACCCGGTCTGCTCGCGCAGGGCGCGGAGGGCGTCGGCGGGCGCGGGCTTGCGCGTGACCTCCACCGAGGGCAGTTCCCACAGGCCGCCGAGCAGGCGCTCGCCCGCCCGCTGGGTGAGCAGGACGCGTCCTTCCGGGTCCGTGGCCAGCGCGGCGGCCATGCGGCGCACGGGCAGGACCTTTTTCGCGGGCTTGACGGGGAACGCGGATTGCGTGCCGTCGCGGAAGGCGAGGCAGCCGTCACGCAGGGGGCATTCCGCGCAGCGCGGCGCGCGCGGCGTGCAGCAGGTCGCGCCCAGGTCCATCATCGCCTGATTGAAGTCGCCGGGGCGTTTGGATTTTTTGATGTGCGGCAGGAGCCATGCGGCGAGTTTCTCGCGGGCGGGGAGTTTGCGGAAGTCGTCCGCCCACCCCAGATACCGCGCGAACACGCGGGCCACGTTGCCGTCCACCACGGGGGCCGCCTCGCCGTCGCAGATGCTGGCGATCGCGGCGGCGGTGTAGGGCCCGATGCCGGGGAGCGCCGCCCACCCTGCCGACGCGCGGGGCAACGCGCCGCCTTGCGCGGTGATGCGTTGCGCGGCCGCTTGGAGGTTCCGCGCGCGGGTGTAGTAGCCTAGTCCCTCCCATGCTTTCAGCACGTCCTGTTGCGGCGCGGCGGCCAGTTGCGCGACGGTCGGGAACGCCGCCATGAAGCGCGTGAAGTACCCTTTCACCGTCTCCACCTGCGTCTGCTGGAGCATAATCTCGCTGACCCACACGGCGTAGGGGTCGGGATGGTTGCGCCACGGCATCTCGCGCGTGCGCGAGTCATACCAGCGGAGAAGGCGGGAGTGGAGCGGCATAGGTGGTAGGTAGTAGGTAGTAGGTAGTAGGTGATAGGTAGTAGGTAGTAGGTAATAAGTAATAAGTAATAAGTAATAAGTAATAGGTAAAAGGTAAAAGGTAAAAGGTAAAAAGTAATCCTGTAAAATCCTGTTAATCCTGTCTAAAAAAACTCTGCGTCTCTGCGCGAAAATACTCCTGTCTAAAAAAACTCTGCGTCCCTGTGTGCCCCACTCGTCGCACGTCGCGCGAGCGGGGTCCCCTGCCTCTGCGCGAAAACAATCCTGTCTAAAAAAACTCTGCGTCTCTGCGTCCCTGCGCGAAAATTCTCCTGTCAGTCATTTCAATCATTGTTTCGCAATTCAAGCGCCATGGCGATTTCGGGGCAGGTGAAGGGGTTGGCGTGTTTCGTGCAGTTGATGCAGCCCATGTAGAGTTTGTGCATGACCTGCGTCTTGGGGATGGGCGTGAAGCCCAGCGAGCGGAAGAACTCCGGCGCGAACGTCAGCACGATCGCCTGCGCGGGGTCGAAGCGCCGGACGCGCCCGAGGATGTCCCGCACGATCCGCGTCCCCACCTGGTGGCGGCGGAAATCCGCGCGCACGGCGACGGACTGTATCTCGACGGACGCGCGTTCGGGCGCGCCGATCTCCGGCAGGATGTGCCACGCCGCGCACCCGACGATCTCCCCACCCGCCTCGCACACCACGAAGCGGTCGATGTTCTGCACGATGTCGCCGAGCGGCCGCGAGATCAGGTCGCTGTCATGCTGGCGGATCAGGTTGAAAATCTGCTCCGCCTCCTTCAATACCGCCGGGCGGATTTTTTCTAATTCAGAATTCATAATTCATAATGCATAATGCATAATTCATAATTCATAATTCATAATGGGGGGACGGAGGGGACATAGGGGACGAAAGGGACAGAGGGGCAAAGCCAAACACCTACGTCCCCTAGGTCCCCTTCGTCCCCTAGGTCCCCTCAGCATCCTCATCGTCCCCTTCGTCCCCTCATCCGTAGTCCTGTAGTCCGTAGTCCCGTCATCCACGGGCAGGAATGCCCGTGCCGCCTTACGGGTACTCCAATTGGACAGGCAGCGAGTATTTGAGGGTGTAGGGGCCGTACTTCACGGAAGGCAGGGTGACGTAGCCCGCGCCGCAGGGTGCGCCGGGGGCAGGGGTGCGCTGGATGCGCACACCCGTGTGGGAGTAGGAGACCTTCTTGCCGTCGACAACGCCGCTGACCTTGCCCGTGAACACGCCCGTCTTCGGGTTCAGGGACAGCGTCGCGCCGGTGAAGGGGGCAGGGAGCACCCCGCCGAGGGTGTACTTGCCCTTGCTGTCGCCCGTGAACGGGAAGGTGTTTCCATTGTTGACGTTGAACACGATCGTCTCCGTGTGCCCCGCGGGCGGCGGGGTGTACTTCGCGCCGTAGAGGCTGCCGATATAGACATGGAAGCGGTCGCCGGTGAGCGGCACCTTGGCGGCGGGGGACTTGCCGGGGTAAGACCAGTCGCCCCCGCCGGAGATGGCGCCGCTGGCGCCGCTGATGGTCATCCAGCAGAAGGCGAAGCCCTTCTTGGCGTACAGCGGGGCGTATGGGTCAACCCACGCGTTGCCGCCGACGACCCAGAACGGCACGCTGGCGCTGAAGGAGGTGCCGTCCGCCATCTTGCCCGCGGCCTTGGCGGAGCCCTTGCCGCTCACCGTCAGGGTGAGGTAGCCGCTGCCGACGGGGGCAATCCCCCCGGAGCCAATGATGGCCTGGCCTCTGTCCCCAAAGCCGTTGAAGGGCAGCCCGACGGTGTAGTAGCCCGCGTACTTTGCCGTGAGTTCGGCGATGGCGGCGTTGTGGTCGGTGCCCTTCTTGTCGAGGAAGGGGTTGCGCTGCGCGTAGATGTCGTAGGCGGGTATGCCTGCGCCGGAGACGGAGCCCTCAGCCCCGTAGTTCACGTTCCACGCCTTGGAGGCGTCAACGTTCAGGGTGAGGGACTGCCCCTTCTTGGTCTGCGCCTCGGCCGTGAAGGTGTTGCCGGAGCGGCTGGTCCACGAGGGCGCGGAGAAGGTGTACGTGCCGTAGGGCGTGACGGCCTTGGCGCTGACCTTGCCCTTGGCGGAGACGGTCGCGGTGAAGGAGCCGAAGTTGCCGCCCAAATCGTCGAGGTATCCCGAGAACGTCCCCTGCGCCTTCTCGGGGAGGGGGGAGATGGTGATGTCGAAGGCTCGGGTGGCGACCAACTTGGGGTTGGCGACGCTCGTGGCGGTGAAGGTGACGGGGTACGTCTTGGCCTCGGTCGGCACGCCGGTGATGAGGCCCGAGTTGGCGTCGATCTTCAGGCCCTTGGGCAGCCCCTTGGCGCTGAACTTCACGGGGTAGGCCTGATTGTTGCTGAGGGGGAGCGTCGCGCGGAAAGGCACGCCGACCATGGTCTCGGTCGATGACAGCGAGGCAATGATGGGTAGCACGCTGGCGGATGCCTTGGTGCGGAAATACGCGGTGTAGGTGATGTCGGCCGTGGGCGTGACCTTGAGGGTCGGCGTCATCACGCTGCCGGGCATCCACCGGAAAAACACCGCGTCCTTGTCGGGCGTGGCTTTGAGGGTCACGGACTTGCCCGCCGCCACCTGCACCGTCCCCACGGGGGACACCTTGCCGGGGCCGTCCACGACCACCGTCACCGTCACGGCATTCGCCGTGAAGGCCATCATCGCCGCGACTGCCGCGGCCGTCATCCATTGTATGCTCGTTCTCATCGTATGGTTCTCCTTTTTGAAGATTGTTTTAATGATAGCGCATTCGGCGGGGGAACGCAAGGGGAAATTAGGAATTGCCGGGAGCGCAGGGCTTCCGCCTTGCTCGATTGCCGGGAACGCAAGGCTTCTGCCTTGCTTTTTTCGATTGCAATCGAATGCGATCGAGTGCGGTCGCCATCAGTATTGCAGGGCGGAAGCCCTGCGCTCCCGGCGCCATGCAGGGCGGAAGCCCTGCGCTCCCGGCAATCCCTCAGGCGATTTCGCTTGCCACGAGGTCGCCGACTTGGGTGGTGGTGTAGCCCATCTGGTTGGCGAGCTGGGTTTTCATCTTGGGGGTGGTCTTGGCGATGGCGGCGTCGATGGCGGCGGCGGCGGCGGTCTCGCCGAGGGCGGTGAGCATCATGGCGGCGGCGCCGATGGCGGCGATGGGGTTGATGGCGTTCTTGCCGGTCCACATCGGGGCGGTGCCGCCGATTGGCTCGAACATGCTCACGCCCTCGGGGTTGATGTTGCCCCCGGCGGCGACGCCGAGGCCGCCCTGCGTGACGGCGGCGAGGTCGGTGATGATGTCGCCGAACATGTTCTCGGTGACGATGACGTCGAACATCTCGGGGCTGGAGACCATGTAGAGGCAGGTGGCGTCCACGTGGTAATACTCGCGCGTCACGTCGGGGTAGTCCTCGCCGACCTCGGCGAAGACGCGGTTCCAGAGCCCGTACATGTGGGTCAGCACGTTGGACTTGCCGACGAGCGCGAGGGTGTTGCGCGGGCCGGCGCCGCGGGCCCGCTTGCCGTATGCGCGGGCGTAGTCGAAGGCGTAGCGCAGGCAGCGCTCGACCTGCGCGTAGGTGTACATCATCTGCTGGACGGCGACCTCGTCCTTCGTGCCTTGGCGCGAGGTGCCGCCGATGCCCGTGTAGAGGCCGCCGCTGTTCTCGCGGATGACGCAGTAGTCGATCTCTGCGGGGCCCTTGCCCTTGACGGGGCTCTCGACGCCGGGGAAGAGTTTCACGGGGCGCAGGTTGATGTACTGGTCGAGGCCGAAGCGCAGTTTCAGCAGCACGCCCTTCTCGAGGATGCCGGGCGGGATGTCCGTGTGGCCGATGGCGCCGAGGTAGATGGCGTCGAACGCCCGCAGCTCCTCCAGCGTCGCGTCGGACACGGTCTCGCCCGTGCGCAGGTAGCGCGCGCCGCCGAGGTCATAGGGCTGCGTCTCGATTTTGAAGCCGAACGCCCGCGCCGCCGCGTCCAGCGCCTTGCATCCCTCGCCGACCACCTCCGGCCCCGTCCCGTCGCCCGGGATGACCGCGATCTTGTATGTGTTCATTCGCTCTCCTCAAAGGGGTTGTGTGAATCCAAAACCATACCATGCCGCAGGGGGGGCCGTCAACGCATTATTTGCCCTGCCTTACGCCGGGGTGTCCGTCTGCGGGAGGCGGCGGAGGGCGGTGATGAGGGCGAAGGCGAGGACGATGACGGTGAGCACGATGACGGCGGCGAGGAGGTAGGTCATGTTGATGTCGGCGCGGGCCTTGCCGTCCCATCCGGGGTTCTCCGCCAGCGGCGCGGCCTCGGCCATGAGGGGTTCTGCGACGGTGCGCATGAGCGTCTTGATCGGGTCGGCGTGGCGGGCGGAGGGGAGCGCGTCGGGGTTGCCGATGAGGAGGGTCATGCTGTCGCCGTTCGAGTAGGGGAACACGACGCGGTAGTCGGGGCCTTGGGCTTCGGCGAGCGTCAGTTTCGGCGCGGTGTCCGGCACGGCAAGGTAGTAGCGGTCGGCGCGTGTGGTCGGCAGCGTGATGGTCATCCGCTCGGAGCGGTAGTCGCGGAAGGCGACGCGCTCCAGGATGCCGTTCGCGATGCGTTTCAGGGAGTCCGCCGGATGATCGGGAAGGTCAGTCTCGATGAACAACTCGTAGGGGATCGTCAGGATGCGCTCGGGTGCGTCGAACGTCAGGGACTCCAGCGGCACGCGGCCGGCCTCGAAGCACATCAGGGTGCCGGCGGCTGGATTGGGCAGCCGCCGGGGCTTCGCGTCGGTGAGGCGTATCTCGCGGGTGACGAGCGGGCGGGCGTCGCGCTCCCAGTAGGACTCTTCGCACCAGCCGTCCACGCGGTCGATGCGGAAGGGGCGCTGCTCTTCGCGGAAGGCGCGGTCGATGCTGCGCACGTCGCCTTGGCCGTCGGCGGAGGTGCGCACGTTCGTGACGGCGTCCGTGCGCTGGTCGTGCTTGTTGAACGTGAGGCGGATGTGGCGCTGGGTGAAGGGCGGCAGGGGGATGTCGGTCACGCGCAGGTCGGCGTAACTGGAGACGTCGAAGATGCGGGCCTGCTCGATGATGGTGTGCCACGCGCCGCCGTCGTCGGAGACCTCGACCCGCACGTGGCGCTCGAAGTCGCGCAGGGGCGTCTTGACGGTCAGGCCGCGCAGGGGGAACTCTTCCGACCCGGCGGGCTTGCGGGGGCGCACGAACAGGACGCGGAGTTGGTCGCCGGGGGTGTCGTCGGCCTGCGTCAGCGTGAGGGTCTCGGTGACGCGGCGGATCTTGCGCTGCTCCCGCGTGACGCACTCGACGAGGCTGGGGACGACCTGTCCCGTGCCGGAGTGGATGACGCGGATGTCGGCGTAGCCGTCCTGCGTGGCGGCGAACATCTCGGGCGTGAGCAGGACCTGTGCAAGTTCCTCGCCCTGCGCCGTCTCGGGCAGCGTGACGGCGCTGATGTGGCGGTAGTGCGCGGCCTCGTTCGTCGCGGCGGCGGATGCCGCGCAGGACGCGAACACGAGGAAAAAGGCAATGAGACTGTAAGGCAATGAGACTGTAAGCCTCGCATCAATAGCGTAGGGCAACGCCCTGCGGAACAAGGCAATGAGGCTGTAAGGCAATGAGGCTGTAAGCCTCGCATCAATAGCGTAGGGCAACGCCCTGCGGAACAAGGCAATGAGGCTGCAAGGCAATGAGGCTGTAGGCCTCGCATCAATAGCGTAGGGCAACGCCCTGCGGAACAAGGCAATGAGGCTGTAAGGCAATGAGGCTGTAGGCCTCGCATCAATAGCGTAGGGCAACGCCCTGCGGAACAAGGCAATGAGGCTGTAAGGCAATGAGGCTGTAAGCCTCGCATCAATAGCGTAGGGCAACGCCCTGCGGAACAAGGCAATGAGGCTGTAAGGCAAAATAGCGTAGGGCAACGCCCTGCGGAACAAGGCAATGAGGCTGTAAGGCAATGAGGCTGTAAGCCTCGCATCAATAGCGTAGGGCAACGCCCTGCGGAACAAGGCAATGAGGCTGTAAGGCAATGAGGCTGTAAGCCTCGCATCAATAGCGTAGGGCAACGCCCTGCGGAACAAGGCAATGAGGCTGCAAGGCAATGAGGCTGTAGGCCTCGCATCAATAGCGTAGGGCAACGCCCTGCGGAACAAGGCAATGAGGCTGTAAGGCAATGAGGCTGTAGGCCTCGCATCAATAGCGTAGGGCAACGCCCTGCGGAACAAGGCAATGAGGCTGTAAGGCAATGAGGCTGTAAGCCTCGCATCAATAGCGTAGGGCAACGCCCTGCGGAACAAGGCAATGAGGCTGTAAGGCAAAGAGGCTGTAGGCCTCGCATCAATAGCGTAGGGCAACGCCCTACGGAACGAGGCGCATAAACGATTCAAGGCTGTAGGCCTTGCATCATGATGGTAGGCTTTCAGCCTACAGACATGGAACACTGCCAACACAGGGCGTTGCCCTGTGCTACTGATTTCAGGGCGTTGCCCTGAAGATTGCAACAAAATCGATTCAACCCCTCTCATTCTTGCCTCCTCATAATCTCTCCTTGAACACATCCTGCTTACGGAGGTATGCGTAGGCGCCGAGCAGCAGCACGCCGCCGAGCGCGGCGAACGCGATCAGGCGGTACAGCACGTCCGAGCCGGACAGGTCGAAGAGGAACACTTTCGTGATGGTGAGCGCGAACAGGAGCAGCCCCGCCATGCGCGGCACGCGGGCGTTGAACTGCAGGCCCCAGATGAGCAGCGCCAGCCCGTAGCACCCCCATACCACGCTCACCGACCACTTGCGGAAATCGGGGACGTAGGCGTTGAAGAACGTCGCGGCCTCGAAGGTCAGGTACAGGAGCAGCAGGGCGTTCGCGACGCGCAGCAGCGCCTTGCGCAGGGCGGGCGCCCCCGCGCCGGCGGCGAGCATCTGCCACGCGCGCAGGAGGATGAGCAGGCACGCGAGCGTCGCGAGCAGACGCGGGAACACGGTCGCCGCCCCGTAGTCGCCGCCGTGGCACAGGGTGCCGAGCCGCAGGTCCGTCGGCCAGCCGAAGAAGAGCCACTGCGCCGCGACCGCCGCGCAGAAGAGGCCCGCGAGGACGCGGAAGACCTCCGCCGCCACGCGCCCCCGCCACCACACCAGCAGGTACGCCGCAAATGCCGCCCACACGACCGTGACCGCCGCCCAGCGCGCGTCCGGCAGGAAGACGCGCAGCCCCGTGAAGAACTCGTGCGACAGGTACACGAGCAGCACCCCGTAGAAGGCCACCATGAACAGCGTCGAGAAGACCTTGAGGCCCCCGCGCCATGCGTCGCCCACGTCCGCCACGCCGCACCCGGGCGCGACGGGCGGCGCGCCGATGACCCGGCTGGCGCAGAACAGCGACGCGACCGGCACGGCGAACTCCACCAGCCGCTGCGCGATGGTCGCGAGGTACGTCTGGCGCGTCACCTCCGCGAACGTCTCCGGGTCCACGAACCCGATCATCATCCGCACCAGCGTGACGGCGTAGAACACGGCCGCGCCGTAGTGGAACATCCGCCCGTTGAGTTGCCGCCCCAGCCAGAGGAACGCCAGCGCCTGCAGCGCGAACACGCACGTCAGCACATGGCCCGTGAACAGCAGCGGCAGCGCCACGCCCAGGAAGATCGCCACCAGCGCGATGAACCCCGACGCCAGCACGCGGTCCACGCGCCGGCAGACGAGCAGCCCCCAGACGTGCGCCACGTAGAACCCCGCCATGCCGAGCGCGAGCACGGACAGGCGCACCCGCTCGGCCGTCTCCGTATGCCCCAGCAGGAACGCCCCGAACGCGAACGCCACCAGCGCGTTCACGAACAGCGCGACGACCTCCAGCGGCGTCGCCCCCACGCGGTAGCGCACCGCATACCCGAAGATCGCCGTCGAGTACAGCACGAAGAAACCGCACAGGTACGCGACCTGCTCCGCCGTGCCGCCCCCCGCCGCCCATTCGAGCGCGCCGCCCGTGGCCAGGTAGAACAGCAGGCTGTTGAACACGAACCCCAGCCACGTCAGCACCGGCCACTGCCGCAGCAGCGCCACGCCCGCCATGCCCGCGGACAAGAGCAGCAGGTACAGGTACAGCACCGAATAGTTCGGCTCCGGCGTCTTCAGCACGACGGGCGTCAGGTACCCGCCGATCAGCCCGAACACCGCGATGGACAGCGCGTTCAGCCGCGTCGCCAGCACCACCGACACCACCGTCACCAGGATCATCCCCCCGAACGCGACCCGCATGTCCACCAGCCCGAACATCACCGACATCGCGTAGAACGCGAAATAGAACAGCGCGAGGCCGCCCCCGACGAAGCCCTGCCCCAGCATCTCCAGGCGGCGCGTCATGCAGCGGATGCCCAGCAGCACGAACGCCACGCCCGCCAGCATCGACATCGACACCCGCCCCGTCGGCCCCAGCACGCCCCGCGCGATCGACAGCTGCAGGCCGAACCCCACCGCCAGCACCACCACCAGCACACCCACCCGCACCAGCCACGCCGTCGCGATCGCGAACTCCGCCGACACCCCCGGCTTGCGGAACTCCTCCCCCACGACGACCCAGTTCCACGCGCGCTCGAGCGCGACCGCCACCGCGCTCTCCACCGCCGACGGCTCGCGCGGAGGCTTGACTGCTGGAGGCTCGGGCAGCGGCATCTCGCGCAGAGGCGCAGGTGTTGGAGGGCGAGCGTCCCCGCGAGCCGCCGCATCGGGCAACGGAATCTCGCGCAGAGGCGCAGGGGCGCAGGGCGGCGGCACCGGCGCAGGCGTTGGAGGGCGAGCGTCCTCGCGAGCCGCCGCACCGGGCAACGGAATCTCGCGCAGAGGCGCAGGCGATGGAGGGCGAGCGTCCTCGCGAGCCGCCGCACCGGGCAACGGAATCTCGCGCAGAGGCGCAGGGGCGCAGGGCGGCGGCGCGGCGGCCTCGGGCTTCCGCGCCGTCTGCAAGAGCCGCCTCAACACCCCGATCTCGGCAGTCAGGGCCTCGATTTTACCCTGCAAGCCCTTCATCGCCGCGAACGTCATCAGCGGCAAGATGAAAACGCCGACAAACACAGCGCCGCCGACAAGGATACCTAAAAATTCCCACATCTCAGCCCCCTTTCGATTCCTTTTCAAGACAATGGATTTTGATGATACGCCGATTCCGCATCAAAGTCAAGATGCGAAACGGCGGAAAGGGCGGTATTGACGTCTTGGGCGTCCAGGCCGTCAGGCCCTGCCCTTGCCCCCGGAAAACGGCGGTTAAAAATTTTTTGCTTTTTTCTTTCTTTGAAATTGACGTTTGCGGGCAGTTAGCCCATAATACTTTTCACCATGGACTCAAAATATGTCAAATTTAGGTGTGGTTGCGGACGAGGGTTGAGGATGGGCGTGATGATGGGCGTGGTTGCCTGTTCGTTAGCGCCCTTGGCATCGCGTGCCGTTTCGGATCTGGATGATGAGCTGCGGTATATCGACGCGCTCCAGCGGATGAACCTGCTGGACATCGCGGAGGAGATTATCGCGGAGGCGCGGAAGCGTTTCTCGGCCGCGGAGTACCCCGAGGCCGCGCCGCAGCTGAAGGTGCGCGAGATCCAGGCGCAGCTCTCGCAGGGCAAGTTCGACGAGGTGCAGAAAATCGTGGACGCGATCGCGGACAAGAACAGCGCGGAGTATTGGGCGCTGTTCCTGTCCATGGCGGACTACTATTACGCCCGCTCGCAGCACGCGGAGGCGGACAAGCGCTATCAGGAGTTCTTCAAGAAGGTGGAGAAGCCGCCGGCCGCGCTGGTGACGTTCTTCCGCGACTCCGCCTACAAGTACGCGCAGATGCTGCTGGCCATGAACCGCGACGCGGACGCGCTGGCGGCGTACCGCCACCTGTTCAAGATCCCGCTGGATGAGGGCGTGCAGCGGCAGGTCCAGGCGGACGTGGCGGAGCTGCTGATTAAGCTGGCCCCGGCGGAGCAGAAGAAAGAGACGCGCGAGGCCATGCTCAAAGAGGCCGAGGGGCAGGTGGACAAACTCTTGTGGAAGCAGGACATCTGGTTCGGCAAGGCCATCGTGATGAAGGCGCACATCATCTTCTCGCGCGGGAAGCTGGAGGAGGCGAAGGCGCTCGTCGAGAACTATATGCCGCAACTCAAGATCATCCATGACGCGCTGAAAGAGGATGACCCGAACGGGACGCTGGGCATGCTGCGCATGAGCCCGATGCCGCAGTGCCGCTACCTGATGGCCGTGCTGCTGCTGAACGCGGCGCAGGCCGAAATCAAGAAGGGCGACGGCGCGAACGAGGATGACATTAAGGACCTGTTGCTGGGCGTGCGCGATGCGCAGACCAAAAAGCGCAAGGGTGACGGCGCGATCAACCATTTCGCCAACGTCTTCATCCGCTTCCCGGAAAGCCAGTGGGCGGCGGACGCGGGCGAGCGCGTGGAGTTCATCCGCAAACTGGTGAAAGACCGTTATGACGCGGACATCGGGATGCGCGTGACGGAAAGCGACATGGAGAAGGTGCGCAAGATGCAGTACGCGGGGGCGCAGCTGCTGTTTGCCCAAAACCAGTTCAAGGAGGCGGCGGAGCGCTACCTGTCCGTGCTGAACCAGTTCCCCGAGGCGAAGGAGTCGGTGTCCGGGCTGGGGGACCTCGCGATCGCGTTCATCGAGCTGTCGGACGCGGACATGGACGCGGATATGATGGCGGACACGGTGGCGGCGCACCTCTCGGAGCGTTTCGCCGAGCAGCCCGATTTGATGCGTGACGCTGGCGACCAGCTGCGCCGCATCGGCGAGTTCTACGGCGAGCGCAAGATGGAGGACAAGCGGCGCGAGACGTACGCGCTGTTCTTCCGCGACTACCCCGGCCACTACGCCGCCGGCCAGCTGGTCATGAGCTTCGCGGAGCGCGAGTACAAGGGGCAGAATTACCTCGCCGCGCGGCACTACTACGCGCAGATCACGGAGGTCTATACCAACTCGCCGTACTACTACGACGCGCTGAGCCGCCTGGCGCAGATCGAGCGCGAGGAGGGCAACCCCGCCGCCGAGATCACGGCGCTCGAAAATTATGTGGCGAAGCTTGCCGCGCGCGACAAGCCGTCCAGCGCGCTCATCGTGGGCAAGTTCCGCCTGGCGAGCGCACAGCGCGAGTACGCCAGCGCGTTGCTGAAAGGCGGCGCCTCGACGAACGAGGCCGCAGGGGCTGCCGAGGAGGCGGTCACGGAGGAGGAGGCCGCCAAGGCGTTGCTGGAGGCGAAGGAGCAGGCGGCGGTGTGGCTGGACAAGGCGATCGCAGGCCTGAACGACGTCGTCAAGTGCCTGACCGACTCGCCGGACGCGTATCAGGTGAACGACGACGAGAAGAAGCGCAACGCGCAGATTAAGGAGATGGCGGTGTTCACGCGCGCGGTCTGCCTCACGCAGATGCAGCACCCGCCGGAGAAGCTCGCGGAGTTCCGCAAGGCCGCCATCGGGGCGCTCGAGGAGTATGTGAAGCTCTACCCGAAGGGCGAGTACGCGCCGAAGGCCCAGCTGCAGATCGGCACGCTCTACACGATCCTCCAGGACGCGGGCAACGCGCAGTCCGCGCTCGAGAAGCTGCGCAAGGACCATGCCGACTCCAACGAGGCCAAGAACGCCGTCCCGATGCTGGCCGCCAGCCTCATCGAGATGGGGATGCGCGCCGAGGGCGTCGCGCTCTACCGCCAGATGTTCTCCCTTCAGGGCGCGACCTACACCGAGGGGCAGTTCATGGCCGCGGCCAAGGCGCTGGAGGACGCGCGCGAATACGACCTGGCGTTGCAGGCCTACGACAAGGTCATGGAGCTGCTCAAAGACCCTCAGGCGGGGAACATCCCCGTGGCGAAGCTGGGGCGCGCGCGCGTGCTGAACGCCCAGAAGCGTTACGCGGACGCCCGCAAGCTGCTGACCGATTTCATCAAGGACTACGCCAAGCACATCCTGATGGTGGACGCGAACCGCCTGCTGGTGGAGGCCGCCAGCGAGGAGGCCATGACGGAGAAGAACGGCGAGGAGCGCACCAAGCTCTTCAACATGGCGGTGGGCGCGCTCCGCGTGATTAAGCGCTACCTCCAGGAGCCGGAGCAGCAGCGGGAGATCGACCTCATGGTGGGCCAGATGCTGGCGCGGCGCATGGAGGCCGAGAAGAAGTTCGGCACGGAGGCGAAGGTGGCGGATATCCGCGGCGAGGCGATTGTGGTCTTCCACAACATTATGCACGCGAACACCGACCCCGAGAACGCCAAGCTGGCCGTCCTGCTGGAGAAGGCCTATTTCGCGGCCCTGCCGCTCATGCTGGAGCACAAGGTGAACGATCTGGTCATCGAGGACTGCGAGAACTACCTGCGGATATTCCCGCTGGGGCGCTACCGCACCGACGTGCAGAACTGGCTGAACCAAGCGAGGATTGGACAATAACAGAGGCATAACCCTTTATTTACAGGAGCAAATCAGAATGAACATGAGCAGAAAGACAGGCGCGGTGGCACTCGCCATCATGATGCTGGGCGCGGGCGCCGCGCTCGGGCAGGTGCAGGGGACAATCATCACGGCGGCGACGGAATTCAAGGGCGCCCTCAAATGGAAAGTCTCCGCGAAAGCATACGAGGTGAACGACGGGACGAAGACGATTGAGGTGCCGCAGGTTCAGGTGCAGGAAATCAAGGTCCCCAAGCCGCGCGCGCTCACCGACGCCGAGAAGCAGATGGCCGAGGGCAACTACGCCGCCGCCATCCCGGCGCTGAAGAAAATCTCGGCCGACTACCTGATGCTGACGTGGGACCGCCCCGCCACGCGCCTGCTGGCCGTGGCCCTCCTCGCGACGGGCGACCATGAGGAAGGCATCCGCGTCTGCGAGACCGTCATCAAGGTTGACCCCCCGGCCGGGTACCTCGGCGAGCTCGCCCCCACCTACTGGCAGGCCCTCTTGAAGTCCGGCGGGCGCAACATCTCCAAGGCCGAGGGCCTCATCGCGCAGGCCATCAAGACCGGCGACCGCACCGCCTCCGCCTACGCGCTGAACACGCGCGGCAACCTGATCCTGACCGCGGGCGACACCCCCGAGAACGCCAAGAAGGCATTGAAGGACGGCTTCCTGCGCGTCATCACGCTCTACTCGAACGAGCGCGGCCCGCGCCCGGAGGCGCTCTACATGGCCGCCAAGTGCTTTGAGAAGATCGGGCAGCCGCCGCGCGCGGACGCGTTCCGCACGGAGCTGAAAAGGGATTTTCCGGGAACAGAGTGGGCCAGCAAGCCCTAAACGGAAGTGGACACGTTGTTTGGTATGGATAAACGAAAGGTTGCCGGCCGTGGACGGCGGGCTTAACGAAAAGAGAAAGTAAGGGTACAGACGATGAAGAGAGTAGTGATGATGGCGGTGTTGTCGGCCGGGGTGTTTTTGGGCGGGGAAGCTTATGCGCAGGAGGCCGCGGCAGAGGGAGGCGCCGCGCCGGAGCCGACGCTGACGGCGGCGGCGGGCGAAAGCGGCGCGCAGACCCCGAAGAAGGCTCAGACGGGATTCTGGGCCGTGGTGGTCGGGTCGGGGTCGCTGGGCGTGATCCTGTGGCTGGCGCTGTTCGGGTGTGGCGTGGCGGCCATCTATTTCATCGTGGACAGCTCGATCCTGATCCGCCCGCAGAAGATTATGCCGCAGGGCCTCGTCTCCAACGTCAAGGCCGCCATGGCGGAGGGCGACGTGATGAAGGCGCTGAAGGTCTGCGACTCCGAGCCCGGCCCGATGGCCAACATCCTCTCCGCGGGCTTCTCGCACGTGGAGGAGGGCTTCGACGTGATTCAGGAGTCCATCGGCGCGGCCGCGGACCTGGAGACCGAGCGCATCATGCAGAAGCTGACGTGGATTTCCGTCTGCTCCAACCTCTCGCCCATGCTGGGGCTGCTCGGCACGGTGCAGGGCATGATCATGTGCTTCAAGACGCTGGCCACGGGCGCGCCGGACGTGGGCGCGCTGGCGCTGAGCATCTCCCAGGCCCTGTGGACCACCGCGGGCGGCCTGAGCATCGCCATCCCCGCCATCACGTTCTACTACAGCATCCGCAACAACGCCAACCGCCTCATCCTCCGGATGCAGGCGATGACGATGGAGCTGATCAAGGATCTGCGCAACGTCGAAGTCGTCAACGACTAATCGACGGGAGGTGACCCGATGGGCAAGAAATCGAGCACAGAACAGTGCGAGATGGACATGACGCCGATGATCGACGTGGTGTTCCAGCTGATTATCTTCTTCGTGGTGACGCTGAAGATGACGGCGGACATCAACCAGGACATCAAGCTCGAGGACGGCAAGAACGGCGTGACCATCACGCAGGACGCGCGCCCCCCGACGACGCTCGAGATCGAGGTTGACCGCCGCGGCGGCATCTCCATCAGCAACGGGCGCATGGGCGAGGAGATGCTGCGGACGATCATCCGCAACCGCGTCAACCGCATCGGGCCCCAGTTCCCGGTGCTGATCCGCGCCGACAAGCGCACGCCGCACGAGAAGGTCAAGCGCGTCATGGACGTGTGCACGGAGCAGGGCATCTGGAAGCTGTCGTTCGTGGCGGTGCAGGAGATCAAGGGCGGCGGCAAGACCTATCTCGAAGGGAATTAAACCATGGCATACAAACGCAGGCAGAACAAGGGCGAACACCCCAAGCTGGACATGACGCCGATGATTGACGTGGTGTTCCAGCTGCTCATCTTCTTCGTGGTCACGCTGAAGCAGGAGGACATCCTCTCCAAGCTGGATGTCTTCCGCCCGGCGCCCGACCCCACCGTGAACAAGGAGGAGCAGATCGAGACGACCACGATCATCGTGGAGGCGCAAGGCTTCGTCTTCAACGGCAGGTATATGGCGCGCATCGCGGACCTGGACCGCGAGCTCAAGCGCGTCGCATCCATCAGCACGACATCCATGATCCTCGTCAAATGCACCAAGGACTCGCAACACGGGCTGCTGGTGCAGGCGCTGGACGCATGCAGCAAATACAAGCTCACCAAACTATCACTCTTCAGCATGTAGGAAAGGAGTCCCACCATGAGTGACCATAAGAAAGTGGACGCGACCTTTATGGACGCCCAGCTCGGCGCAATCGCCGCGCGTTACACGGAAGAGTCCTACTGGACCCGTATCCGCCACATGATAGAGGGGCTGCGCGCCCCGCGCCAGTCACGCGAGTACAAGGCCGCGATGATTGAGCTCCAGCGCCTCTCCGCGCCCCTCTCGGCCGTGGTGCTGCCGACCGTGCTCGTCACCCTGCTGGTCCTGCTCACGGCGGGCGGGGAAGGCTCGGACCGGATCATCGACACGGAGATCATGGAGATGGACGCGCTTCAGGATCTCCAGAAGCCCGACGAGCCCGAGCCCCCCCCCGAGCCGCCGGACGACATGCAGGTGGACGTGCAGATCGACAGCCCCAACGTCAACGTCACCGTTGACCCGACGGTGACCTCCTACAGCCCGCAGCCGCAGACGTTCGACGCGGTGCAGATCGTCAAGAGCCCCGTCATCCTCAAAGGCGTCTTTGGCGACCGCGCCAACACGGGCACGCGCGGCACGAACCTGCGCAGGTACGGCGGCAACCAGAAGACCGAGGATGCGGTCATGCGCGCCCTGCGCTGGCTCAAGCTCAAGCAGAACCCCGACGGCTCATGGAGCAGCAACCGCATCGCCATGACCGGGCTGGCCGTCCTCACGTTCCTCGCCCACGGCGAGACGCCCGACTCCGACAAATGCCCCGAGTTCGGCCCCACCGTCCAGAAGGCGCTGGAGTTCCTCATCTCCAAGCAGAAGGGCGACGGGCGCTTCGAGGGCAAGGACGGCAACGACTACTCCCACCCCATCGCCACCTACGCCCTCTGCGAGGCCTACGGCATGACCCTGAACCCCAACGTCAAGGACGCCGCCGAGAAGGCCCTCGCGCCGATCCTGAAAGGGCAGCACCCCACCGGCGGCTGGACCTACAACATGAACCCCAACGCCGACGAGGACGGCAAATACCGCGACGACACCTCCTACATGGGCTGGTGCGCGCAGGCCCTCAAGGCCGCCAAGCTCGCCAAGATTCCAGCCAGCGGGCTGGAGAACGCGATCCGCCTGGCCGTCAGGGGTTTCAAGGCCAACGCCGCCCCCAGCGGCGGCTTCGGCTACACCAGCGCGGGCGTGGAAGGCATGACCGCCGTCGGCACGCTCTGCATGCAGCTCCTTGGCGCGGCGGACGCCCGTGAGGTCAAGCTCTCGCTCGACCTGATGCAGGCGTGGAAACCCACGTTCGACGACAAGGAGCCGAACGTGCGGGGGCACAGCAACAACCCGCAGTATTACTACTACTACGCCACGCAGGCCAAGTTCCACGCCTACCCCCCCACTAGCCCGATCTGGATAAAATGGAACAACGAGATGTCCACCCTCTACGTGGCCGAGCAGAAGATACAGAAGGCCGCCATCAAGGACATGAACGGCAAGGACCAGGACGTCGGCTGGTGGGAGAACAAGGACAACCACACCGACCGCCCCGTCATGGACACCTGCCTCGCCGCGCTCCAGCTCATGGTCTATTACCGCTACCTCCCGACCACCAAGGAAGACGCCGTCAAGGTCGAGGAAGAAATCGCCATCAGCACCGAAGAAAAAGAAGACATCAAAATAGATGTGGACATCTAGGGGAAAGTAATAGGTAAAAGGTAATAAGTAATAGGTAACAGCCTTGTATCCGCCTTCCTAGCCTTTTACCTTTTACTTATTACTTATTACCTATTACTTATTACCTATTACCTGTTTACGATGCCGCCCTCTGACGCCAATCTCATTACCCTTCTGCGCGAGCGCGGGCTGACGCTCGCGCTCGCGGAATCGTGTACGGGGGGGATGGCCGCCATGCGCGTGACCGCCGTCCCCGGCGCGTCCGACGTGTTCCTTGGCGGCGTGGTGAGTTACGCCAACGCCGCCAAGCGCGATATGCTCGGCGTCCCCCAGGCGGTGCTTGACGCACACGGTGCGGTCAGCACCGAGTGCGCCGCCGCCATGGCCGAAGGCGCGAGGCAGCGTTTGGGCGCGGACATCGCCGTCTCCGTCACCGGCATCGCCGGCCCCGGCGGCGGCACACCCCTGAAACCCGTCGGCCTCGTCTTCATCGGGGTCAGCACCGCCGCCGCCACCCGCGCCGAACGCCACCTCTTCCCCGGCGACCGTCCCGCGATCCGCCGGCACGCCGCCGACGCCGCCCTCGCCGCAGCGGGCCGCGCCGCAGAGGGGACGCAGGAGACCTAGGGGACGAAGGGGAAACGGGAGGGACGCAAAAGACATAAGAGACATAAGGGAGGACACTGCTGCAACTTCCCCTACGTCTCCTGTGTCTCCTTCGTCCTCTCAGCAGATCACTTGCACTGAAGCGCGGAGAGGGTGGCAGGGAGGTCGTGCTTGGTGTTGACCTTGTCAGGGTGGTCGGGGCCGAAGACGGCATCGAAGTTGCTGACGACTATGAGGCCGTTCCAGATGATCGGCTCGCCGGGCTGGTTCAGCAGGCCGCCGCTGCCGTCGGTGTCCTTGTTCTGCCACACGACGGAGATCTCGCCGCAGGGCGTCACCTTCGCGATGGCGTTGTTCGAGAAATCGGCGACGTAGATGTTATCGCCGTCGTCCACGCAGATGCCGTCGGTGGTGCGCATCTTCGCGCGCGTGGCGATGTCGAGGAAGCCGGGCTTCTTCGGGTCGTTGCTATAGTCGAAATCCGTCCGCGCGAAGAGGGTGTTGCCGGCGACGTCGCCCTTCTCGTCGAACGTGATCTTGTGGAGCGCGCCGTCGCCGAAGTTGCCGACGAAGAGGTTGCCCTTGCTGTCGAACACCAGCCCGTCCAGGCCGTACTGGCAGTGCGGGTTCTGCGTGGTGAAGGTGGCGATGAGGTTGGGGTCGTCGAGGGTGTTGGTGACCTTGACGTTGCGGTCGTCCAGGCGGAAGCGGTACACGCCGCTGACCAGTTTGCCCGACGGGTCCTTGACGCCCGAGAGGAGGCTCTGCGTCACATAGATGTGGAACCCGCGCACGCGCACACCGTTGGGGTGCTCCATGCCCTCCGCGATGACGGTGGTGTTCAGCACCTGCCCGTCCTTCACCTCCAGCCGGAGCATGCGCCCCTTGCGCTGCCCCTTCTCGGAGCCGGACCAGCCCTGATTATCGCAGACGTACAAGTCGCCGTCGGGCCCGAACGCGATGCCCATGGGGCAGCACAGGCCCGTCTCCGGCAGCACGGGGGCCATGGCCCAGAGCCTGGCGGGCGCGCCCGGGCTGTCAATCACCATGAAGCAGGCGGGCTTGGTCTGGTCGGCGTAGTTCGGGCACGCCACGACAAGGCGGCCGTCCGCGTCAACCGCCATGCCGTCCGGCGTGACGACTGACGGCGGGAACACGGTCAGCAGCGTCGGCGGCCTGCCCGTCGCGCCATACGGGTTTTGGGGCTCAAACAGATTGCACCCGGTTAATGTGACCAACGCCAACGCGCCTGTGAGCGCGAAGGCAACTTTGCTCGAAGCATTCATCATTCCATCCTCCAGTTAAAAGTGATTTATGAGTATCGCATGATACCGCAGAAAAGGGAAGCCCAAATTTTGAAAGTCTAAAACATCACAGCTTTGTCACGCTGGGATCCTGTAAAATACAGATTTCACGATGGAGGGCGAGACAGGGGCCCCCATTGGCGCGGTGTGCGACCAATGGGGCAGGAAGCCGCAATGTGTCTAACGGCTCCCGGGGGCGCCCGCCCTCCCTATCACGCCCTACCGATAGGAAAAAAAAAATCCGGGA
>Ga0082212_10002945_pt1 | contig 24389 bp, 23 predicted proteins | sample TergutNt197P3_FD_71548 | JGI IMG/M metagenome (GOLD analysis project Ga0082212, IMG submission 71548) | Neocapritermes taracua P3 segment gut microbial communities from Petit-Saut dam, French Guiana - Nt197 P3 | ecosystem: Host-associated > Arthropoda: Insects > Digestive system > Gut ... | reverse complement strand
AGAAAGGCCGAAGCCCTTCACCCCCCATCCGTCATTGCGAGGAACGAAGTGACGAAGCAATCCAGACTAATAATCACCTCATACATATTTGTTCTTTCCTTCAAATTTCGGCCAAAGGACGAGTAGGGCGCTCGCAATGACGGAACGCGGGTTTTTAGAGGTGCCCTTTATTATTGGCCCCGGTATTCTCTATCAGTGTAGCCGGTTTCGGTTGTATTGCCCTCCCGGGAATAACCCCGGTCATACTGTTCCTGGGTGTTGCCGACAATGGCTCCGCCCACGCCGCCGACCGCGCCGCCTATGGCCGCGCCAGCCGCGGCTCCCGTACGTCCTCCTACGATGGCCCCGATGGTCGCGCCCACCAGGGCCCCGCCGACCGCGCCGCTGGTGGCGCCCTGCTCGGTCTTGGTCATGTTGGTGCAGCCGACCGGCCCCAGGGCCAGGGCGGCCAGAAGGGTGACTGTAATAACTTTGTTCTTCATGTTTCTTCCTTTCCTAAATCGCTTGAGGTTCTATCTCTATATATGTGGCTGAGGCGTTTTCGCTTTCCCAGGCTGAGATGGAGTGGAGGCGGGCCCGGCCGTCGGTTTCCTTTTCCACCAGCGGGGCCAGGTGCTGGAAAATGAACAGGGCGATGTTTTCCGATGAGGGGTTCTGGCTTTGGAAGGCCGGCAAGTCGTTGAGGTACTGGTGGTCCAGAAGTTCCAGCACGGCCTTCAAATGGGTTTTCAAGAGGCCGAAGTCCAGGGCCAGCCCGATGCGGTCCAATTCGCGGGCCCGCACCACGGCCTCGACGAACCAGTTGTGGCCGTGAAGGTTTTCGCAACGGCCGCCGAATTCGCGCAGGTTGTGGGCCGCGGCAAAATGTTGGGTGACTTTTAGTTCGTACATTAGGGAACCTCTAAAAAAGTCATTTATAAAGAACAAAATTTGAGTTACTGGATTGCTTCGCTGCTATGCTCGCAATGACGGAAGAAAGGCCGAAGCCCTTCACCCCCCATCCGTCATTGCGAGGAACGAAGTGACGAAGCAATCCAGACTAATAATCACCTCATACATATTTTTGTTCTTTCCTTCAAATTTCGGCCACAGGCCGAGTAGGACGCTCATAAAGAACTAAATTTGAGTTGCTGGATTGCCTCGCTGCTATGCTCGCAATGACGGAAGAAAGGCCGAAGCCCTTCACCCCCCATCCGTCATTGCGAGGAGCCTTTAGGCGACACATTCGCTTCGCTCAGTGCAGGCTCCGCAATCCAGACTAAATAATCGCCTCATACAAATCCGTCCATTCTGGGTTTAGACTCTCAATCAGACCAATTTTATTTTTTCTCGAGCCACCTTTTATTTGTTTCTCTCGTTCTATCGCGGAAACAATATCATCATAAATCTCATAATATCCAAGCTTATCTACGTTGTGTTTCTTTGTAAAGCCATCAGCCATCTTATTTTTATGCTCATAAACTCTGCGCACTAAATTGGATGTCACGCCGACATACAATGTGCCATTTCTTTGGTTGAATAAAATGTATGTGTAACCTTGCTTCTTCATATTTTACTGGATTGCGGAGCCTGCACTGAGCGAAGCGAATGTGTCACTTCGTTCCTCGCAATGACGGCGCGGGGGAATCATTCTTCTTCCGTCATTGCGAGCATAGCAGCGAAGCAATCCAGTCCCTCAAAATTTAGTTCTTTATAAGCGTAGCGAAGCAATCCAGACCAAATAATCTCCTTTTACAAATTCAGTCCTCGCCGGAGTTCTGCCCCAACAACCCTTCCCCCAACCACTGTTCCAGGGTCCCCACCAGGGTCCGGGCGGCCTCGGCCGAAAGGTTGATGGCGTCGCGTTTTTTGAAAAGGCCGTTGTGTTTCTGATAACGCCGGAGGGTGGCCTTGGGCGGACCCATGGCCCCGGTCTGGCGGTTCCGTTCCCGGTAGCGGAAGAGGATGGAGGTCCAGGCCCCCCGGGTCAGGACGACCTTGTCCAGTTCCTCCACCACGAGTTCGCCTTCGTCCTCGTAGTTGACGGTGATGTCATTGATGTTTTCAGCCATGTTCCACTCTTCCCGGGTTTAGCTTTTGGGGGCCTCTTTTTTGGCCTCCGGGGGGGGCGCGGCGGCCGCGGAGGGTTCCGCGGACTGTCCCCTCAAATAGAGAAAGAGGGGCAGGCCGCAGGAAACGCCCACCAGGATGGTGGCCAGGAAGGGCAGCCACAGCCCCTTCATTTTCCGTTTCCGGCCCTCGCCCAAAATGAAAAAGAGGTTGACCAGGCTGGCGATGACGAAGGCGGCGCCGGTGAAGCTGGAAATAGGCGCGGCCCACATCTGGGTCTTGAATTCCGAAAGGTTCAGGCCGTGGGTCAGGATGAACTGGCCCATGAAACTGCAGGGCACAACAGCGCCCACGAAGGCCAGCCCCAGGTAGAAAAAGCCCATGTCATTTTCCCCCGGCGGTATTCCGCCCGAAATATTTAAGATAATCCATGTCCTCCGGCGAGAGGAGCAGGGTGCTGCGGTTGCGGAAGGCGGTCTGGTAGGATTCCAGGGAGCGGGTGAAGGCGTAGAATTCCGGGGCTAAACTGAAGGCCTCGGCGTAGATGGCCGCGGCCTGGGCATCGGCCTCGCCCTGGATCTCCTGGCTGGTCCGCTGAGCCTCGGCCAGGATGACCTCCCTCTGGCGGTCGGCGTCGGCCCTTATTTTCTGGCCCTCCATCAAGCCCTCGCTGCGATACTTGGTGGCCTGCTGGTCGCGTTCGGCCTTCATGCGCTCGTAAACCGACCGCTGGTTTTCCGGGGGCAGGTCCGCCCTTTTTATGCGGGTGTCAACCACGGTCAGGCCGGAAGATTCGCCGCCCTCGGCCAGCTTGCGGTTGGTGCCGGCGGTGACCGATTCCATGATGGTATCCCGGCTCTGGCTGATGATGTTGCTCATTATGTGGAGGCCCAGCACCGACTTCAGCTCGCCTATGATCACGTCCCCCAGGCGGCGCTTGGCGTCCTCGATGATGGAGAAGCTGTTGTCGCTTTTGAAGCGTTTGTAGAACAGGAGGGGATCCATTATCCGCCAGCGCACGTAGGCGTCCACGACCATGTTCTTCTTGTCCCCGGTGTAGATGATGGTCGTGACCACATCGTATTCCATGAGGCGGTTGTCGAGGCGGATGACGTTCTGGATGAAGGGGAGCTTGGCGTAGAGGCCGGGTTCTTTTTTGACGTCCACCGGCTCGCCGAACTGGAGAATGATGGCGGACTGGGTCTGGTCCACGGTGAAGAGGGCATTGGTCAGGACCATGGCGGCCACAAGGAGGATCATCAAGACCAGGGTGAGCTTGTTCATCTTGTTGTTCATTGCCCACCTCCGGTCGGCGCTTTGAGGCCCAGGTGGGGCAGGAGCGACTGGCCCGACCGCCCGGTGAAGAGATATTTTTCCGCGGCGGGCAGGACCTGGTCCATGGCCTCCAGGAGCAGGCGCTGGCGGGTGAGGTCCGGGGCCTTCTGGTATTCGGCGGCCAGGGCCTTGAAGCGGGCGGCCTCGCCCAGGGCCAGGTTGACCCTCTGGGCGCTGTAAGCCCGGGCCGCGGCCTCAATGGCGAAGGCCTGGCCCTCGGCCTCGGGTAGCACCTTGTTGGCGTAGCCGGTGGCCTCGTTGACCGAGCGGTTGCTGTCTTCCCGGGCCGAGGTCACATCCCGGAAGGCCGGTCTGACTTCCGGGGGCACTTGCACATCCTGAAGCTCCACGTTCTGCACCATGACCCCGATCTCGTATTTGTCCAGCATGGCCTGGAGAGTTCTCAGGGTGTCCTCCTGGATGGCCAGGCGTTTTTCGGTGAGGGCGTCGTCTATGGTGTTGCGCCCGATGACCTGGCGCATGGCGCTGGTGGAGGCGTCGCGGATGGCCTTTTCCGGGTTCAGCACCTTGAAGGCGAACAACTGGGGGTTGGAGACGCGGTATTGGACCACGAATCTTATGTCGGCTATGTTTTCATCCTGGGTCAGCATCATGGTCTCGTCATTGCCGGAGGGGCCGCCGATTTCCAGGCGGTTGGTCCGGTTGACATTGACCTTGATCACTTCTTCCACCGGAAAAGGGGCGTGGTAGTTAAGACCCGGCTCCACGGGCCGCACGTAGCGGCCGAAACGCTTGACCAGGCCCACCTCCGCCGGCTCCACGGTGAACAGGCCGCTGGCGGCCCAGAGCACCAGGAGAGCCAGGGGCCAGAGCAAAAGCAGGCGGCCGCCGGGCAGTTTGAGGTTTTTAAAGTCGGGCATCTGGGGCAGGCCGGCTCCGTTGGACCCCCGTTGTTTCTGGCGGCTTTTCTGCCACTCCTCCCAATCCATCGGCATGGGGCTGAACCTCTCCTTGATGTTTTTCGCCTATGTTATCACAGTGACAAATTTTTTCAACCGGCCAGGGCGAGGCCTGCCAACCGGCTTGACCGCCTTTTTTTGAATTTGACGCCTGAAAAAATTTACAATAAAATTATGTTTCCCTGGCCAGCCCGAGCTCTGAGCCAGTTCTTCCGGCCATCGGATATGGAGTACTTTTGCACAACTTCCCCAATTCCGGCGCCCTGCGGGTCAGAGCCTTCGAAATCAAGCCCTTTCCGGCCTACCGCCATGAGTCCGGGCCGGCCAATCTGGCCATTCTTGACCCCATCAGGATAGCCGGCGAGCCGGTCTGCCCCCCCGGTCCGATCCGGTTCCTGCTGGATCCCGGGGACCCCGAGGCCCTGGCCGGATTCCGCAGCTTCCTGGGCCGCGAATGCGACCTGTCCTGGCGGATCGAGGCCGGAATCATGGCCCAAAGGGCGGACAAGCATCAAACCGCCTTTTTGATGCCCAACGAGGCCGAGATCCGGCCGGCCCCGTCCCGTCCCCCGGACCTCGTGCGCCTTGAAGGCCGGGATTGTTCCATCCTCGCCGAAGTCGAACTGGCCTGCCGCCAAGGCGACCGCAGCGGCCCGGCCTGGAATATCCAGGCCGAGATAACCGTGACCGTCCTCGGTCATAACCCGGCCGCCTCTGAGGGTCGGCCCGGGCTTGTCGAATCCATTATCTGCGAATCCATGATCCGGCCCGGGGCCGATCCCGGCGCGCCCGGGTTCTTGCGCATCCACATGTCCTCCAAAGCCGCGGTAGTCTCCGGCCTCATCGCCGCCGGGGCCTCGCCCTGGGACGGTCCGATGACCCCCGATTCCTTGGATGGCCCCGTCCGCGCTCTGCTCGACTGGCGGCCGGGACCTAAAATCCTTGCGGCCATGTCGGAAATCGGACGGAAGGGCCTCCTGAAGGACGGTCCCCCGTCGTTCGTCCTGCGCTACGAAAGGGCCATAGGCACCGGGTTCGAGGGCGACCTGCGCCTGGTCGCGGCCGGCCGGGGCTGCCGGTACCTGGAATACGACCCGGCCAGGGAGGTATTCGCATTCCCCACCCCGGTCCGCCGCCTGGCCGATGCCGGCTTGCTCGACAAGGCCACGGGCCTGGGCAAACCCTCCCCCGGGCATCTGGAACCCACCTTCCGCATTTGCATAGACCGCCTCTACGGCAACTTCGGGCAGGCCCTGGCGGCCGCGGGATTCCGCATTAAGGGACCGGATAAGGCTGACTGATTTTGGCGTTCTACGGCCTCAGTTCCGAGATATAAGGCCCTTTGTATTTCATGGCCTCCAGGCGCAGCCGCATCTCCTCGGCTTCGGCCCGGGCCGAAAAGGGCCCCACCCGCACAGGGAAGCGGCGGCCGGCTTGGTAGAAATAGGCCTTAAACCCCTGGGACTCCAGCTTGGCCACCAGGTTCCGGGCCTCGGTCTCATTGCCGGCCTGGGCGGCCTGGACCGAGAAAAGTTTTTCCGGGGAAGGCGTTTCGGGTATTTCCGAGAAAAGGCTTTCCGGGCCGGCGGCCGGGGCTCTATCCTCGTCTTCGGGAGGATCGTTCGGAAAGTCGTCCGGGAGCGGCGTCCATTCTTCGGGTTCATCAAATTCCGGCTCGGCCTGGTCGGAGGAAAGAGCCGGAGCCGGCCGGGACCTGGCCGGGTCATGCGGCCGGGGCGGGTCTGGCGGAACCCCCGGTGGAACCACCGGTTCCTCGGGGGGGCTTAAGACCACCGGCGGGGCCGGAGTCCAGCCGGCCATTTTTTCCAGCCAGCCCACCAGCCGGTGGCCGCTTTCTTCCGGGCGGTTGCGGCCCACCAGAACCCCCAGAAGAAATATCCAGACCACGACCAAAAGGACGATGAAAACCTGAAAGGCCTGCCCCATAGGTCCGGTGAGCCCCAAGGGACTGGTGAGCCCCAGGGGGCCGCGGCGGGCGGGGGTGGCCGGTTTGGGTTCGGCCGGATCGCCGTTGGTCTTGTCGGGCTCGGGGGCCGGGGAAGGGGGTGGGGCGGGGGGTTTCTTAGGCTTATTTTCCGCCAGGAGCCGCCCGAGCTTCAGGAGGTCCTGGTCGCGCCGGCTCAAGGTCAAGGCCGGGTTCGGTGGTTTTTTGGTCCGGCGTTTGAACATCACATTTTGTCGGGCGCAGAAACGCCCAGAAGGTCCAGGCCCAGCCGGGTCACCAGGCGGACGGCCCGGCAGAGGGCCAGCCGGGCCGGGGCCAGGCCGGGCCCCGCGCTTACTATGGGGTGGCGGCCGTAATAGTAGTGGAACTGGCGGGCCAGGGTGGTGAGATAGGTCGTCAGGTGGTGGGGCTCCAGCTTTCGGGCCGCTGTTTCCACCAATTCCGGGAAGGCGGACAGGTGCTTGATGAGGGCCGTCTCTTCCGGCTGGGTCAGGAGCGTGAAATCCGGCTGGTCGGCCGCCGGGCCGCCGGCCTGGCGGAAGAGGCTCTCCACCCGGGCGCCCGCATATTGCACGTAATAGACGGGGTTGTCCTTGGTCTTGGCCCGGGCCAGGTTAAGGTCGAACTCCAGGGTGGTGTCGGGGCTGCGGGTGAGGAAGATAAAGCGGGCCGCGTCCGGGCCGACTTCGTCCAGCACTTCCCGCAAAGTCACGAATTCTCCCGCCCGGGTGCTCATGGACACCGGCCGGCCGTCGCGGACCAGGCTGACGAACTGCACCAACAGAACGCTCAAGGCTTCCGGTGAGTGGCCCAGGGCTTCCACGGCCGCCTTCATCCTGGCCACATAGCCGTGGTGGTCCGAGCCCCAGACGTCGATGAGCTGGTCAAAGCCCCGCTGGAGCTTGTTCCAGTGATAGGCCAGGTCGGCCGCGAAATAGGTTTTGTCGCCGTTGCTTTTAATGAGCACCCGGTCGCGGTCGTCGCCGAAAGCGGTGGATCTGAAGAAGAGCGCGCCCTCATGCTCATAGAGAAAACCTTGGCTCTTCAGGGTTTCCAGGGCTTTTTCCACCTGGCCTCCGGCATAGAGGGAACTTTCCGAGAACCAGTGGTCGTATTCCACTTTAAAGGTTTTAAGGTCGTCCTTCATGCCGGCCAGGATGCGGCCGGAGGCCCAAGCCGCCAGTTCTTCGGCCGGCATTTCTTCGACCCCGCGGGTCGAGATCTCACGGGCCAGGTCCCGGATATATTCCCCCTGGTAGTGGTCTTCCGGAAAGGGGGCCGGGTCGCCGGCCAGCTCCCTAAGGCGGGCCAGGACGGATCGGCCCAGGATCAGCATCTGGCGGCCGGCGTCGTTGACGTAGTATTCGCGGCTGACTTCATAGCCGGCCCGTTCCAAAAGCCTGGCCAGGGCGTCGCCGATGGCCGCGCCCCGGCCGTGGCCCACATGGAGGGGGCCGGTGGGGTTGGCTGAGACGAATTCCACCATGACCCGGCGGCCCTGGGGCGGCCGGCGGCCGTAGTCGTCGCCCGCGGCCAGAAGAGCGGCCAGGGCTTCGGCCCACCACGTAACGCTCAAAGTGAAATTGATGAAACCGGGACCGGCCGTTTCGGCCTTTTCTATCCAGCCCTCCCGGTTGTCCAGGCGGGCCAGGATATCCTCGGCCAGCCGGCGGGGACTCACGCGGAAGGTCTTGGCCAGGACCAGGGCCGCGTTGGAGGCCAGGTGGCCGTGGTCCGGATCGCGGGGTTCCTCCACCGTGAAGCCGCCCGGGGGCGGGGCCGGGCTGCCGGCCTCGGCGCTCAAGGCGGCCAGGGCCCGGTCGATCTTGTCGGCCAGCATTTTTTTCATAACGCCCGTTCCAGAAAAATCAAAACCTCTTCCACGGCCAGGTTGTCGGCGGGGGAAAGGTCGGCCTGGATGCGGCCTTCCACCAGGCCGAAGGACCGTTTGACCGTGACCTGGTCGGCCTGGCACCAATCCAGAAAATCGGCCAGGGTACACAGGTGGATGTTGGGGGTGTCGTGCCAGCCGTAGGGCAGGCGGGGGGTCACCGGCATCCGGCCGCGCACGGCCAGGTCGAAACGCACCCGCCAATGGCCGAAGTTGGGAAAGGCGACAATGCCCCGGCGGCCCACCCGGAGCATTTCCTTAAGGACGCCCAAGGGGTTTTTCAAGGTCTGAAGGGTGCTTTCCAGGATCACATAATCAAAGCTCTGGTCGGCGAAATCCACCAACCCCTGGTCGAGGTCGATGTTCAGGACCGGCACGCCCCGGTCAATGGTTTTCAGGACCGCCAGGGGGTCCAGTTCCACGCCCTGGCCGCGCACGGCCAGCCGGCTGATGAGCTGGAACAGGAGCTCCCCCTCGCCGCAGCCCAAGTCCAGGACCGAAGCCCCCCGGGGCACCTCTTCCAGGATCACCCGGTCCTGCCAGCGGCCGCCGGCCGGCTCCACCCCGGCCGGGGCCGGGGCGGCCAGGAGTTCATGGGCCTTGGCCGCCAGGGACACATCCAGGTGGTCAAAGGCGAAGGCCTTGAGTTCCTTCAGGCTGGGGGCGGTCTGGTCGTCCGGGCTGGTCATTTTCATTGCCTTAAGAATCCGTGGATCAGGCGGCTGACGGTTTCCGTCTCCACCAGGAAGGCGTCGTGGCCGTAGCGCGAGGGGATATCCACGTAGGTCACGGTCCGCCCGGCCCGGCACAGGGCTGAAACAAGCTCCCGGCACAATTCCGGCGGGTAGAGCCAGTCCGAGGAAAAGGAGGCCACCAGGGTCCGGGCCTTAAGGCGGCCGGCGGCGCGGGTCAGGTCGCCGTCCCCCCAGACCGAGGCGTCGTAGTAGTCCACGGCCCGGGTCATATAAAGGTAGCTGTTGGCGTCGTAACGGGCCACGAAGCTTTCGGCCTGGTGCCGGAGGTAGCTTTCCACCTCGAATTCCACCCCCACGAGGGTGAAGTCCGGCCTGTCCTTGCCCTGGAGCCGCCGGCCGAATTTATGGCCCAGGCTTTCTTCGGACAGGTAGGTTATGTGGGCCAGCATCCGGGCCGCGGACAAGCCGGCCAGGGGGCCGGGGCCGTCGTAATAGTCGCCGTTTTTGAAGCCGGGGTCGCTGACTATGGAATGCCGGGCCACGGCGTTGAAAGCCAGGCCCTGGGCCCCGAGACGGAACCCGGCCGAGAGGATGATCAGGCGGGCCACCCGGTCCGGCTGGTCCAGGGCCATTTCCAGGGCCTGCTGGCCGCCCATGGAGCCGCCCACCACGGCGTGGAGCCGGTCTATCCCCAGGTGGTCCAGGAGCTTGAAGCTTAAAGCGGCCCAATCAGCCACGGTCACCACTGGAAAGGTGAGGCCGTAGGGCCGGCCGGTGGCCGGATCCAGGCTCATGGGCCCGGTGGTGCCGTAGCAGCTCCCCAGGACATTGGCGCAGATGACGAAGAAGCGCCGGGTGTCTATGGGTTTGCCCGGGCCCACCATTTCGTCCCACCAGCCCGGTTTTTTTTTTCGGAAGGCCTTATAGGGCCCGGCCGGGTCTTTATCCCAGCCGGCCGCGTGGGCGTCGCCGGTCAGGGCGTGGCAGATCAGGACGGCATTGTCCGCGGCCGGTTCCCCGTAAGTTTCATACTCCACTTCCACCCGGGCCAGTTGTCCGCCGGCGGCCAGCAAAAGAGGCTGGTCGTCGAAGACGATTTTTTCAGCCCGGGTATAACCCACCGACTGGGGGTGGTCAGGCCCGTGGACCGCCTTGGTCAGAGGGCCGTCTATGCTCATCGGTTCACCTTCATATCAAAAGGCCCATAGAAGTCTTGTATTATAGGGCGGCCAGGCTGTTTTGTCCAGCTTGGTAAAAGCCGGTCGGCCTCAGATGAAAAATCTTGCGTTCAGGCCGTTTTTTCTGTAAATTTTAAAGGATGTGGCGATCAGTTCCGAAATATGCCCTGTCCCTGGTTTTGCTGGGGGCCTCTCCGGCTTTTATGGGCGCCTGCCAGAGCGTGGGGACCGGCCGATATGTGGGCCGGGGCGAGTTCGACACCCTCACCCGGCGGGTGGATGAAGTCGAGGCCCGGGTGGGCCTGCCGCCCTGGGGCGGGGGGTTGCCGGTCCTGGTCTCGGGCGGGGCTCCGGCCCAGACCCCGGCCCCGATGGTGACGGATCTGTCCCCGCCTCCTTCGGCCTCGACCCTGGCGGCCCTTAAACCCCCGCCGGGACAGCCCGCCGCGCGGGCCCTGGCCGCCCCGGGGCCGGTTTCGGGATCGGGTTCGACCGAGTCCGCGATTTATCAGGAAGGCCAAACTCTGCTCAAGGCCGGGAAATACGACCAGGCCGCCGGGGTCTTCAGCCGCCTGTTGGCTGAATACCCCGGCGGGCGCCTGGCCCCCAACGCCCGTTACTGGCTGGGGGAATGTTATTACGCCCAGGGGCGTTTCAGCGAGGCGGCGGGCGAGTTCCGGCGCTGCGCCGAGGACTACCCCCAAACCGACAAGGCCGCCGACGCCCTTTTGAAGCTGTCCTTCAGCTATGACCGCCTGGGCGATGGACCCCGGGCCATGGCCGCCCTGGACCGCCTTCTGGGGCAGTATCCCCGGTCCAACGCGGCCGGCCTGGTCAAGAGCGGGCGCGGACATTTTTAATGGCTGAAAATCTGGAAATAGGGCCGCCGCAACCAACTCCCATCCCGCCGGTCGCGCCCGAGATGGACCGGGGCGGCTTTTCCCCGGCCCGGAAATCGGCCCGGCTGCGGGTCCACCCCTCCCGGCCGGCCCGGGGCCGGAGGCCCAAGCCCTGGCGTCATCCCCAGTCCTGGGTGCCCCTGGAACTGAGTTTCATACTATTTCTGATCCCTTTTATTTTTTGGCCCCTGGTCATCTGCCTGGCCATTCTGAATTTTTACAGTTCCGAAATGGCCAACGTGCCCATTGAGAAACTCAAGGATCTCGAGCAGCCCACGGTCAGCTACATCTACACCGAGGACGGAGCCCTCCTGGCCGAGTTGTACCGCGAACACCGCCTGCCGGTGCCCCTGGAGAAAATACCCGTCCTCATCGTCAGCGCCTTTCTGGCGGCCGAGGATTCCAATTTCTACCAGCACCAGGGTGTGGATCTCAAGGGCCTGGTGCGGGCCTTCCTGGCCAATCTCCAGGCCGGACAGACGGTTCAGGGCGCTTCCACCATCACCCAGCAGATGATCCGCACCTTCTTTTTGAGCAATGAAAAGACCTATGACCGCAAACTCCGGGAAATAGTGCTGGCCTGGCGGGTGGAGCAGACCCTGAGCAAGGACGAGATCCTGGCTCTCTATCTCAACCGAATTTATCTGGGGCGGGGCGCTTACGGGGTGGCCTCGGCGGCCCAGCTCTATTTCGGCAAGGAGTTGGACGAGGTGAGCCTGCCCGAGGCCGCGCTCCTGGCCGGCCTGGCCCAGGCCCCCGGCCGGCTGGCCGCCCACCTCCGGACGGAGCGGAGCCGTGAGCGCCAGCGCTATGTTTTGCAGGAAATGCTCAAGGTGGGCTTCATCAGCCAGGAGGAACAGGACGCGGCCTTGCGCGCCGACCTGGTATTCGTCCAGTCCCGGCCCAACCATTTCCGGGAGGTTTCCCCCCAGTTCACGGAAGTGGTGCGGCGCCAGTCCATTGAACTGTTGGGCGAGGAAGACTTCCTGACCGGCGGCTACAAGATCTACGCCACCCTGGACCTCAAGGCCCAGGCCCAGGCCGCCGAGGCCCTGCGTCACGGCCTCGACGCCCTGGCCCGGCGGCAGCGCATGTCGCCCCGGGTGGCCCGCCTGAACCAGGCCCAGGTGATGGAATTCAGCCGCCAGCAGCGGGAACGCCTGAAGGCCGCCCCGCCCCTGGTGGGTCAGGAAATGGCCGCCCTGGTCACCAGCCTGGAGCCGGTGGGTGCCCCCACCGGGCCGGGCCTGATGATGGCCCTGGGCCCGGAAAAGGGTTTCCTGCCCCAGACAGAGGTGGAGTGGATCATGGGCGGGCTGCGCCTGGACCGGTATTTCGGTCCCGACGACCTGGTCATGGTGCGGCTCATGGAGCGCGACCAGGAAAGCGGCCTGTGGATCCTGGCCGCGGCCCCGCCGCCGGATCTCCAGGGGGCCCTGGTGCTGATGGAGAACAAGACCGGCCGGGTGAGGGCGGTCATCGGCGGGCGCGATTTCGGCCAGAGCCAGTTCAACCGGGCCATCCAGGCCCGCCGTCAGCCGGGCAGTTCCTTCAAGCCCATAGTTTATACGGCGGCCATAGACAACGGCTTCACGGAAGCCTCCATAATCTGGGATTCGCCCGTCAGCTATCCCCAGTCCCCCGGCCAGCCGCCCTGGCAGCCCAAGAATTACAGCGGGAGTTTCAGGGGCCCGGTGACCCTCTACGATGCGCTCAAGGCCTCCATAAATGTGGTCGCGGTCAAGGTCTGCGCCACCATCACCCCCCAGGTGGTCATTGACTACGCCCGGCGCATGGGTATTTCCTCGCCCCTGTTCGACGGCCTGCCCCTGGCCCTGGGGGCCTCTGAAGTCACCCTCCTGGAGCTTGTTCAGGCCTATTCGGCCTTCCCCAACCAGGGCAACTGGGCCTGGCCCCTGTTCATAGACCGGGTGGAGGACCGCCACGGCCGGGTGTTCAGGCAGTTCGAGCCTTGGCTGACCCCGGCCATTTCGCCTCAGACCGCCTATATCATGGTGGACATGCTGGTGGGTGTGGCCCGCCAGGGCACGGCGGCCCGGGTGGGCGCGGCCTTTAAGGATATCCCTCTGGGCGGCAAGACCGGCACCACCAGCAGCCAGGCCGACGCCCTGTTCATCGGCTTTACCCCGGAATATACCTGCGGGGTCTGGGTGGGGCGGGATCTCAGGCTCGACCTGGGCTCCGGCGAGCAGGGCGGGCGCAGCGCCGCGCCCATTTTCATTGAATTCATGCAGGCTTTCCTGGCCGATAAGGAGAGCGGCCGCTTCGAGGTTCCCGAGGGGGTGGTGCGCCGGAACGTGGCGGACGCCTACGAAGACGACGTGCTGGCCATGAGCGGCCGCTCCTATGTTTTTAAGGTGGGCGAGGAGGGGCGGGGCCGGGCCGTGGTGAGCGCCGGCGGCCTGGAGGGAGAATACGGCAGCGGGGGGTGGTGGACTCAGCACTCCGGCCCGGATTACAGCCGTATGCCCCAGGACGAGTTGGACCGCCGTCTTTTGGAATATTTGCAGGATTATGAACGCCGTCAAGGCGGCCGGCGCCGCTAGAGCCTCAAGCGATCTAAAAGGCCTGCGGAGCCGGACCTTTTAAATCGCTTGGCTCTGGCCCGTGAACCGGCTTCGCCGGTTGGCTAATTGTTTATCAAGAGTCATAAATATTCTAATTCTAATAGCCACCAAGAATAAGCACAAAGCCAAAGAATTGGCCGCCCTGACCTCCGGCTTGGCCGAGGCCTTGCCCCTGGCTGAGTGGGAAGCCGATAGCGGGCGTTCTCTCCCCGAGCCCGAGGAGAGCGGCCGCACCTTGGCTGCCAACGCTCTTATAAAGGCCAGGGCCTACGCCGCGGCCACCGGCTTGGCTACTCTGGCCGATGATTCCGGTCTGGCCGTGTCGGCCCTGGGCGGGGCTCCGGGGGTCCATTCGGCCCGCTTCGGGGGCGCGGCCTTAAGTGACTGGGACCGCTCCCGCCTTCTTTTAAGGTTGATGCGGGCTCGGCGGGATTGCCGGGCGTTTTTCATGACCGTGCTGGCCCTGGTCCGGCCGGACGGCCGGCATCTTTTATGGCGGGGCCGCTTGGACGGCTGCCTGACCCGGGTTATGTCCGGCCGGAACGGCTTTGGTTACGATCCTGTTTTCCGGCCCCGGGGTTCAGCCATGACCCTGGCCCAGATGAGCCCGGACCAAAAAAACGCCATTTCCCACCGAGCCCGGGCGGCACGGGCTTTCCTGGCCGATGAAGCCCGGGTGCGGGCTTTCCTGTTGTAATTTTCAAGCTGGTTGACAATTCATCTGTTCTGGGCTATTTTAAAAAAACCTGGGGGCGTTGTAGCACCCCCAGGTGGAACCGACCTTAGCATTACGCTTTTGAAATTTGGCCCCCCAACAGGATGTCCGCCTGTGGGGGGCCGCGTTTTGGGTTAACCTCAGTCCGAAGCCTTTGGCCGGGGGCCATCAGCGACGGGTCATTAGCCACACCAACAGACCGGCTATTACCCTCCATCTTGAGCACCGGGACCAGGCGGCGGGTTTTTATTCACCCCTCGCCCGTTTTTGGGAACTTTTGGTGGGGGCTATTTTAGCCTGCTCCAGCCGAGCCCCCGCCGCGTCGAAGCCGCGCCGGGCGGTTCTGAAAATTGATGGCTTATTGGCCGGGCTGATTTACAAAAAGCCCATGGCCCGAGCCGGGTTGACTTTGGGCCATCTGCTTTCAGGTGTTGGTATTATAATCGTGGTTTTGGCCATATTCACTTTTCGGGAGCGGCCCACTTGGCCCGGCCATTGGGCCATCACCCCGGTGGTAGGGGTGGCCCTGGTCATCGCCGCCGGCCGGTCCGGCTTCTTCAACCGTTGGCTTTTAGCCAATCCTCCGGCTGTAGCCATAGGCTTGATAAGCTACCCCCTATATTTATGGCATTGGCCAATTTTGGCTTATTTGCGTATTTTAAACGGTGGGCCGCCAGCAATATATCATCGTCATCGGGTTTTGGCCCTCCTGACCGCCTTGGTCCTGGCCGGTCTGACCTATAAACTGGTAGAACGGCCATTTCGTTTTGGACCAAGGTTCAGGGATTTGAAAGTTTTGGTTCTAACCATTTTGTTGACGCTGGTCGCCGGAGTCGGGCTTTTCACATATATCCGCGAGGGGTTGCCGGGACGAGGCGTCAAGTCACCGGGCTATAAAACAACTCCGAAAATAGATAAGGCCTGCCAGGCCTATACCGGAATTAGTTACGCCGATTTTTCTTCAAAGAAGATAACATTTCTTTGCCGCTTCTCCGGTGGTCATGGCCCGACGACTGTGGCTCTGATTGGCAACAGTCATGCTTGGTCAACTTATTTTGGAGTAGAAAAGTTTAATGCTTTGCTTGGCTTCAATACCTTGCTTCTAGCGAGGGGCACCATACCACTTCTGGTTGGAACGGAAGCTTTGATTGAAAACGATGATGAGCTTAAAGACAGCTATCGAGAATTGTTGTTTCGCTCTTTTGAGGTTTTGAAACGCGAGGAAATTAAATTTGTTTTCATTTCAATTATGGCGGAACGCTTAATCCAAACCAATGCCTATCCATATCTGCAGCCCACCATTGATGAACTGACCAAGGCTGGGAAAAAGGTATTCTTGGTTGTGAATTGGCCTAAATTGCCAAGGAGAGGGGTCGACTATGCGATTCGGCCCTTTAGTAAATTTTTCACTCCTGAAATTGCGGCCGAGCATCGGGAGCTTGATCGGAATTTGCTTTTGAAAAACGGGGTGTACTGGCGGGAATATTTTCAGTTGCTTCAGTCATTGAAAAATGTGTCCATTATTGATGGAACTTGGGACGCTTTTTGCCCTGGCTCGGAATGTCTCGTTTTTTCCGAAACGGGCCAGTTGCTTTATTCCGACAATCGTCATCTGACGAATGCCGGAAGTGAATTTCTGACAGAAAAAGTTCTGGCGCCATATTTGTCGGAGTTAGCGGACTTTTGAACCGGTAATACTCTCGATGGCGAGGGATAAAAAACCGGCGGAGAGATAGGCCCTCCGCCGGTTTTTTCATTATTTTATTTGCCTTCTTCTTTGACTTCTTCAAAGTCGGCATCGACCACGTTGTCGTCCTGAGGTGGCCCTTCGTTCTCGTGGTGGTCCGGCCACCGCGCTTTCCATCTCGATACGGGAGATTGTAATGTAACTATGAGATATGGTAAAATAATAATATAAAGGAATATTTTTTATGACCAAGCTTGAATACACGTTTACGAACGACACTCTGTTCAAAACGCTCTTTGTAAAACATCCCGACTTGCTGAAGCGGCTCGTCGCGGAACTGCTTGGCATACGGCTTGAAAGCATTGGGCGGTTTGAGATAACGAATCCCGAAATGCCGCCGGAGAGCTTGGGCGATAAATTTTGCCGTCTTGACATCAATATGACTGTGGACGGGCAGAGGGTTGACCTTGAGATTCAAGTCGCTGATGAAGGCGACTACCCCGAACGCTCTTTGTATTATTGGGCGCGTGAATACTCGACCGCCCTCGGCGAAGGCAGAGACTATAAAGATCTTCCGCGCACGGTGATTATCAGTATCGTTGGTTTCAAATTGTTCGATTGCGAGGAGTATCATTCGGAATATCAGGTCCTCGAAGTGACGCGCCACACTCCGTTGACGGACAAACAAGCCCTGCATTATTTTGAACTGCCGAAACTGCCGAAGGTCGTAAATGCGGACGATGGATTGAAGCTGTGGCTGGCGCTGTTTAGAGCGGAAACGGAAGAAGAATTAAAGCAAATTGAAGCATTGGGGGTGCCGATAATGGAACAAACTATCAAAGCATTTCGCCAAATAACCGCGACGGGCGAGTTTAAGGAAATTGAGCGCCTGCGTTCCCGCGCCCGCCACAATGAAGCGGCGGCCTTGCGTCATGCCGCGGAGGTTGAGCGAGAAAAATGGCAAGGGGTTGTCGCGGACAAGGACGCGGAAAATGAACAACTCCGCATACAGATCGCGGAACTCCGCGCTCGGCTCGGAGAGAATGAATAATTCCGCCGCCGGCGAAGCCGGAGGCGGAATTATTAAGGTGTCGTGCGGGGGGCGAAAGCCCCCCGCCTGTTTTTATTTGCCTTCGTCTTTGACTTCTTCAAAGTCGGCATCGACCACGTTGTCGTCCTGGGGTGGCCCCTCGTTCTCGTGTTGGTCCGGCCCCGGCCCGCCGGCCTGCTGGCTGGAGGCCTGGGCATACATGGTCTCGGCCAGTTTGTGGCTCAAGGTGGTCAGGGCCTTCATCTTGGCCTCGATGGCCGCCTTGTCGCCCTGGTCCAGGATGCCGCGCAGGTCGGCCACCGCGCTTTCCACATCGGCCCGGGTGGAGCCGTCGATCTTGTCGCCCAGGTCGGCCAGGCTTTTTTCCGTGCTGTAGATAAGCTGGTCGGCGTGGTTTTTAAGTTCCACCAGTTCCCGGCGGGCCTTGTCGTCCGCGGCGTGGATCTCGGCGTCCTTGATGAGCTGCTGGATCTCCTCTTCGCTCAAGCCGCTGGAGGCGGTTATCTGGATGGACTGTTCCTTGCCCGTGCCCAGGTCCTTGGCCGAAACGTGGACTATGCCGTTGGCATCAATGTCGAAGGTCACCTCGATCTGGGGCACTCCGCGGGGAGCGGGGGGGATGCCCACCAGTTCAAAGCGGCCCAGGGTCTTGTTGCCGCTGACCATTTCCCGTTCGCCCTGAAGCACGTGGATGGACACGGCCGGCTGGTTGTCGGCGGCCGTGGAAAAGACCTGGCTGCGGCGGGTGGGGATGGTGGTGTTCTTGTCAATGAGTTTGGTGAAAACCCCGCCCAGGGTTTCGATGCCTAAGGAAAGGGGGGTGACGTCCAGGAGCAGGACATCCTTGACCTCGCCTTTCAGCACTCCGCCCTGGATGGCCGCGCCCACGGCCACCACTTCATCGGGGTTGACGCCCTTGTGGGGGTCCTGGCCGAAGATGCGCTTGACTATTTCCTGGACCTTGGGCATCCGGGTCATGCCGCCGACCAGGATGACCTCGTTGATGTCCTTGGCCGAGAGCCCGGCGTCCTTCAAGGCGGTCTGGCAGGGGCCGACCACCTTGTTCACCAGGTCGTCCACCAGGGCTTCCAGTTTCGAGCGGGTCAGCTTGAGGTTGAGGTGTTTGGGCCCGGAGGCGTCGGCCGTTATGAAGGGCAGGTTGACATCGCTCTCCATGGCTGTGGAAAGTTCCATCTTGGCCCGCTCGGCCGCCTCCTTGAGGCGCTGGAGGGCCATTTTGTCGCCGCGCAGGTCCAGCCCCGACTCCTTCTTGAATTCATCGGCCAGCCAGTCGATGACCCGGAGATCGAAGTCCTCGCCGCCCAGGAAGGTGTCGCCGTTGGTGCTTTTGACTTCAAAGACGCCGTCGCCGATTTCCAGGATGGAGATGTCAAAGGTGCCGCCGCCGAGGTCGAAGACGGCGATCTTCTGATCGATCTTCTTATCCAGGCCGTAGGCCAGGGCCGCGGCCGTGGGTTCGTTGATGATGCGCTGGACATTGAGGCCGGCGATGCGGCCGGCGTCCTTGGTGGCCTGGCGCTGGGAATCGTTGAAATAGGCCGGCACGGTGATGACCGCGTCGGTGACCGTTTCGCCCAGGTAGTTCTCGGCCGTCTGCTTCATCTTGGTCAGCACCATGGCCGATATTTCAGCCGGGCTGTAGGGCTTGCCCCGCGCTTCCACGGCCGCGTCGTCGTTGTCGGCCTTGACGATTTTGTAAGGCACGATGTCCAGGTCCCGCCTGACCTCTTCCGAGTTGTATTTGCGGCCGATGAGGCGCTTGACCGCGAAAATGGTGGCCTCGGGGTTGGTGATGGCCTGGCGCTTGGCCACCTGCCCGACCAGTCTTTCCCCCGAATCGGTGAAGGCCACAATGGACGGGGTGGTGCGGTTGCCCTCGGTGTTGGTGATGACTTTGGGGTCGCCGCCCTCCATGATGGCCACGCAGGAGTTGGTGGTGCCCAGGTCGATGCCGATTATTTTTGACATATTGGTATCCTCCGTAGAGTGGTTTTTTCTTTTATTCAGCCTCGGGCGCGGCCGTGGCCACCAGGACCTTGGCCGGGCGGATCAGGCGCTCGTGGAGCGCGTAGCCGGCCTGGACTTCCTGGCTGATGGACCCGGGCGGCAGCTCCGTCTCCGGCTGTTGACCTATGGCCTCGTGGAGGTTGGGGTCGAAGGTCTGGCCCCTTTCCGCCGGCACGGGCCTAAGGCCGTTTTCCGTAAGGACGTCCATGAGGCCCTTCAAGGTCAGGCGGACGCCCTCGGCCAGGTTCAGGGCCTCGCCCGGGGCCCCTTCCCGCACATAGCTCAGGGCCAGGCCGAGATTGTCCAGGGACGGCAGGACGCTCCGGATGATGGTCTCCCCGGCGAAGCGGCTTATATCCTCCCGCTCCTTCTGGAAGCGCCGGCGCATGTTTTCGGTTTCCGCCGCGCAGCGGAGATAGAGGTCCTGGAATTTCCGGGCTTCCCCGGCCCAGTCCTTCTCTTCTTCGGTCGCGGCCGGGGTCTCGACCCCCGTCTCTTCCTCGGAGCTGGTTTTTTCTTCTTCGGTCATGGGCGGCTCCGTTCAAGACCCGGAGAATTATTTTAAAGAGACCCGGAGGGTCGCCTTGTTGATACAAACTTAAGTTCTGTCTGGGGGTTTTTCAAGAGGCAGGGTCAACTGTTTTCCAAGATGCCGCTTACAACCCGGGCGGCGTAATCCACCACCGGCACGATTTCGGAATAATCCAGGCGTTGGGGGCCGATGATGCCCAGGGCCCCCAGGGTGCGATCCCCCCGGGTGTAGGGCGAGGCCACCAGGGCCAGGCCGCTCAAGGCCGCGGCCGCGGCCTCGCTCCCCAGGACGATGCGCACCTGGCCGGCCTGGGCCACTTCGTTCAAGAGGTTTATGAGGCGGCGTTTGTCCTCGAAGGCGGTGAAGAGGGCCCGCATGGCCTCGGTTTCGGAAAATTCCGGGTATTCCAAGAGGTTCCCCCGGCCTTCCATGAAGAGGTCCCGGTCGGCTTGGCCGGCCTCGGCCCCGGCGGAAGCCTGGGCCAGGCGGAAGGCCCGCTCGTAAAGCCGGTCAAAGGCCCTCTTTTCATCCCCCATGGCCGTTATGATCTTGAGGCGGATCCCATCCAGGGTCAGGCCCGGGGCCTCCTCGGCCAAATAGCGGTTGACCTGGTTCAATTCGTCCTGGCTCAGGTTTTCTTGGCCGGTCAGCACCTTGTTGCGCATAAGACCGCCGGCCCCGACCATGACGGCCAGGATCTCGCCGGGCCCCAGGCGCACGAAATACAGGTTTTTCAGGATTTCCAGGGAGGGGCCGGAGACCACGCCCATATGCCGGGTGACATTGGAAAGGACTTTGGAACAGAGGGCGCAGACCGCCTCGGCCTGGGGCGGGCCGCCGGCCAGTTCCCGGTCAATCAGGGTCCGGTTGGCCTCGGAGAGTTGACCCACGGCCAGGATCTCCCGCACATAGGTCCGCAGGCCGGCTTCGGTGGGGGTCCGCCCGGACGAGGTGTGGGGCTGGGCCAGGAGGCCCATTTCTTCCAGTTGGGCCAGGACCTTGCGCACCGTGGCCGAAGACAGGTTCAGGCCGTGGCGTTTGACCAAAGCCTCCGAGGCCACCGGCTCGGCGGTCTTTATGTAATCGCGCACCACCAGTTCCAAGATCGTCCTGAGGCGCGGGGAGAGAGTCTTTTTCATTGAAAGAAAGTAATAATGAGGGCCGGCTTTGTCAAGGAGCTTCGCTCCCTTATCCGGCGGGCTGTGAAACGGCGTGGAGGTTACCTCCGAGGGCGGGAGGGCTCATTTATTTTTAAAAAATTCCGCTACTTCCGATAAATCCGAGGTTCGGGGGGCCGGGGGCAGGGATTTGAGGAGTTTGGGGCCATAGTTGGTCTTCAAAAGGCGGCTGTCCAAGATGGCCAAAAGGCCCTGGTCCAGGCTCCGGCGCAGGAGGCGGCCCAGGCCCTGTTTGAGGGTCAGGGCCGCGGCGGGGATGAAATAGTCCCAGAAGGGGCGGCGGCCCTCTTCGGCCAGGAGGGCGGCCCGGGCTTTGACCAGGGGCTGGTCCGGCCGGGGGAAGGGCAGTTTTTCAATGATGACCGCGGACAGGCTTTCCCCGGGCACGTCCACGCCCTGCCAGAAACTGTGGGTGGCCAGGAGCACGCTGTCTGTCCGGCGGGTGAATTCATCCAGAATGGCCGCCCGGCCCATCTGGCCCTGGACCAGGACCGGCCAGGGCAGACGGCCTCTCAGGCGGCCGGCCGTGTAAGTCAAATTTTTGTGGGAGGTGAACAGCACCAGGGCCCGGCCCCGGCTGAGAGCCAGGAGTTTTTCCACTTCGGCGGCCACGGCTTCCGGGAAGTCGGCCGACCGGGGGTCGGGCAGATGGTCCGGGATATAGGCCAGGGTGCGGTTTTGGTAGTCGAAGGGGGAATCAACGACCAGGCCGTTGATTTCCGGCCACAGGCCCAGGCGGTCCTTGAAGTAGCTGAAGTCGCCCCCGGCGCTTAGGGTGGCCGAGGTGAAGACCAGGGTCCGGCCCGTGTTCAGGAGGGTCTCGGCCAGGTGGCGGGAGACTTTCAGGGGCAGGGCGGCCAGGGTCAGGCGGCGGCCCTGGCGCTCGGCCTGGTAGACGAATTCCCGGTCCTGGGCTTCGCCGATGAACAGAAGGTCGGCCGCGAAGGCCGAAAGGCGGGCGGCCAGGGCGGCCTGGTCGGCCCCTTCCTGGGCCTTCATCAACTGGGCCAGGGCCAGGGCGTCGTGGTGGAAGTTCAGGAGGAAGTCCCGGAGGGGGCCGTTTTCCGGGTCGTCTTCGGCCCACAACTCCTTGCTTTCGCGGCAGAAGCTCTGGCCCAGGGCCTCGGCCTGGCGGCCGAAGATCTCGGCCAAGGATTTGGCGGGTCCGGCCGCGGTCCGGCCCAGGTCGCGGGCCAGGGAGGTCAGGGCGCCGGAACTGATCGCCCGGCCGAAAAAGCCGGTGGCCGCCTCCTCCAGAAGGTGAGCCTCGTCAAAGACGGCCGCTTCCCAGGCCGGCAGCACTTCGCCGAAGCCGCCGGCCCGCACGGCCAGATCGGCCATGAAGAGGTGGTGGTTGACCAGCACCAGGTCGGCCGCCGTCGCCTCCCGCCGGGCCCGCCACAGAAAACAGTCTTTGAACTCCGGGCAGCGCTGGCCCAGGCAACGTTCGGCCGGGGCGGAAATTTCAGCCCACAGGCCGCTGTTTTCCGGAAGGAAGGCGAAATCCGCCCGGTCTCCGCCGGCCGTTGCGGGAACCTGGTCCGCCACCCTTTGGAGATCGGCCGCCTCGGCCGTGGGCCACAGGCTCATCTGGGCCAGGGCTCTCTTAAGGAAGTGGAGACAGAGATAGTTCTCCCGGCCCTTGAGGCGGGCGGCGCGGAAGCCTTCGCCGAAGAAGCGGCGGATAAAGGGCAGGTCTTTTTCGAAAATTTGGTCCTGGAGGTTTTTCAGGCCGGTGGAGACCACTGTTTTTTTGCCGCTCAGGAGGGCCGGCAGGAGGTAGGCCAGGGTCTTGCCGGTGCCGGTGCCGGCTTCGACCAGGGCGAAGTCGTCCTCCTGAAAGGCCCGGCCCACTTCCAGGGCCATCAGCAACTGGCCCGGCCGGGCCTCGAAAGCGGGCCAGAGCCGGGCCAGGCGGCCCTCCGGGCCCAGGAGTTCTTTTAGGGTTTCTTGCATAACTACAGGTTTAAGGAAGCGCTGAGTAACGAAGATTTTTGTTTCCCGCAGGGGGCCAAAAGATCAAGCGCTTCCTTAGGGCATCCCGGGCAGTTTCAGACCGCCGGTCAATTGGCGCATCTCCTCGGCCGCCAGGTCCTGGGCTTTCCGCAGGGCTTCGTTGGCGGCGGCCAGGATCAGGTCGCGCAGCATGTCCGCTTCCTCCGGGTCGATCACTTCCCGCTCCAGGCGGATGTCCGTCAATAGGCCCGAGCCGTTGGCAATCACCGTGACCATGCCTCCGCCGACTGTGGCCTCGACGGTTTTACCGGCCAGTTGCCCTTGTTTTTCCGCGACTTTTTTTTGGATCTCCTGGGCCTGTCGGACCAAGTCGCCCATGGCGCTTAAATCCAGGGCCATAAGGTGCCCTCCATAATTTGTAAATCAGTCATAGTCCGTTTTCTCCGCCGGATCTTCGGCCTCCTCGTCGTCTCCCGCCGTCTCCGCCGGTCCGCCCGGCCGGAATTCGATGAATTCGCCGGGGAGGACGGCCTGGAGTTCCTGAAGGTCCGGGGCGGACTTGAGGGCGTCCAGTATTCCGGGGTTCTGGCCGGCGTTGATGATCAGCTCCGGCCGGCGGCCGTCCCAGGCCTTTTCCAGAAGAGGAGGGAGGACGGACGACAGATGGCGGATGGCGACTTCTCCTCCTTCCGGGCCGAGGGTTATTTCCACAGTCTCCGGCCCCCATTGCCGGGCCTGGGCGCCCTTTAAGAGGATGGCCGAACCGCCCAGTTCCCTGGCGAAGCGGCGCAGGAACCCTGGCCAGTCCTCCGCCTCCGTTGGCGCCGCCGGCGGCGGTTTAAGGGGAGGGGCCGCGGGGGCCGGAGCCGTTTGCGTTGGGATGGCCGTCGCCCTCGGGGGCGGGTTCCGGCTCAGGAACCGTTCCAGGCGGGCCGCCAGGTCGGCCAGAGGCATCAGGGGCGGCAGGCTGGCCAGGCGGATGACCTGGGCTTCCAGAAGCCAGCGGGGCTGGGGGCTGAAGCCGGCTTCGCCCTGGAACTTCAACCAGGATTCAAAGTGGAGGTGCAGGGTCTCAAGGCTGTGGCGGCCGGCGACGGCCGCCAGGCTTTCCGCCTCGGTTTCGGTGAGGTCCAGAAGGTCCGAGTTGCGCCGGTCCACTTTCAGGAGGGCCAGGTTGCGGCTGTATTCCAGGAGTTTCAGGGCCAGGTTTTTTAAATCGCAGCCGTTCCAATAGGCCTCGTCCACGGCCGCGACCGCCTGGTCGGCCCGGCCCTCCAGAACCGAGTCGATGAGCCGCCCCGCCAGGTCCTGGTCGATGAGCCCCAGACCCTGGCGCACCTCCTCGGCCGTAATGGTCCCGCCGCCCCAGGCGATGGCCTGGTCCATCAGTTGCAGGGAGTCCCGCAGGCCGCCCTCGGCTTGGCGGGCTATGAGTTCCAAGGCTTCCGGTTCGGCCGGGATATTCTCCAACTCCGCCACCCGGGCCAGGCGGAGGGCTATGTCGGCCACCCGGATGCGACGGAAATCGTAGCGTTGGCAGCGGGAGAGGATGGTGGCCGGCATCCGGTGGGCATCGGTGGTGGCGAAGATGAAGACCACATGGGCGGGAGGTTCTTCCAGAGTCTTTAAAAGGGCGCCGAAGGCGTCCTTGGTCAGGGCGTGGACTTCGTCAATTATATAGACCTTGGAGCGGAAGTTTTTTTTGGACGGGAGGAACTTGA
>Ga0082212_10002944_pt1 | contig 24389 bp, 10 predicted proteins | sample TergutNt197P3_FD_71548 | JGI IMG/M metagenome (GOLD analysis project Ga0082212, IMG submission 71548) | Neocapritermes taracua P3 segment gut microbial communities from Petit-Saut dam, French Guiana - Nt197 P3 | ecosystem: Host-associated > Arthropoda: Insects > Digestive system > Gut ... | reverse complement strand
CAAAATAATTACGTCAAATTGTCAAGTGCATGAGTCATTCACTCACCACGAAGGACACGAAGAACCACGAAGAATATTTAAAAAAACCTTCGTGTCCCTTCGTGCTCTTCGTGGTAAAAAGAGAGAGTTGTTTTGATACTGTTTCTTAGTAAATTTATCCACAAAAAGATAACGGAGTCCTCCTTGACGGGAGGAATAGCTCAGAGATGAAAAAACTATTGACCACAGCCTTTATCCTGTTGACTATGGCGGCACTTGCTATAGCGCAACAGCGTTCGTTTGATTTTGAAACCGCCGAGCCGGAGAGTTTCGATATCGACACCATGATTCTCAAAGCCCATGCGGACGAATTGTTTCGGCGAAGCACGCAGGCGTACATGATCGTTTACAAAGACAAGGTCGTGTATGAGCGGTATCTCCCGGATTGGAACAGGTATAAACCGCACGGCACAGCGTCGGCGGCCAAGGGAATCATGGGCGGTTTGTCGCTCATGTTGGCGATGCACGACGGGTTGATCGACCTCGACGATCCGGCGCATAAATATATTCCGCAATGGAAAAACGACCCGCTCAAGTCAAAAATCACCATTCGGCAGTTGGGTGCGCATACATCGGGGCTTGACGATTCGACCGAACCGGGCGGCGTGAGTCAGTACGAATTGCCCGGCTGGAAAGGCGATTTTTGGCGGCAGGAACGCAACCCCTTCATCATCTCGCGCGACGAAACGCCGGTGATTTTCGCACCGGGGACAAGCACGAAGTACAGCAATCCCGGCATCGGCATGATGAATTACGCCGTGACCGTTTCCATCAAGGACACGGAGCATAAGGACATTCGCACGTACTTGTGGGAACGGCTCATCAAAAAAATGGGTATTCCGAAAGAGGAATGGAGCGTGGGTTACGGCAAAACCTTTGATTCGGACGGGCTTCCCTGTGTTGCGACCTGGGGCGGCGGTAGTGTTTCCGCACGGGCAATCGCCGCCGTCGGTCGGCTGTTGGTCAACAAGGGCGAATGGAACGGCGAGCAACTGATCAACCCCAAAGTCGTCGAAGCCGTGCTAAAACATTCGGGTACGCCTTCCACCTGTTCCTGCGGGTTTTGGTTGAACGTCGATATGACCGGCAACGGCCCCTGGCCTGATCTGCCCTGGGACACCGCAATGGCCTCCGGGGCGCAAGACCAAGTGATGATTTTTTCCTCGCTACGGGATTTGGTCATTGTCCGATTCGGCAGCGCGAATATCGAACAGGGACGCTATGCCGAAAACGTGATTAACAAATACATCGGCGCACCGTTGGCCAAGGCAATCGGTGATCCCGCCCCCTATCCGCGAAGCGAAAAGATCACCGGCATAACGTGGGCACCTGCAAGCACGATTGTCCGCATGGCCACCGGCGAAGCCACTCGCGACGGTAGCGATAACTGGCCGGTCACCTGGGCACAAGACGATTGTATGTACACCGCGTATGGCGACGGTCATGGTTTTGAACCGGGTTTGCCGCAAAAACTCGGCATGGGTTTCGCCAAAATCACGGGAATGCCAGACGATTTTACCGGCGTGAATATCCGTTCCGACGCGGAAAATTACGGTTCCGGTGCCAACGGTCAAAAGGCGAGCGGTCTGCTGGCCATCGACGACAGCATTTACCTTTGGGTACGCAACGCCGACTCGAAAGGGGAGCAGTCACGCCTTGCCCGATCCGACGACAAGCAGAAAACGTGGACGTGGTGCGATTGGCGGTTTGAGGAATTCGGGCACATCGCCTTTGTCAATTACGGCAAAAATTATCAGGGTGCGCGGGACGACTATGTGTATATGGTCACCCATGATAATCCCAGTGCGTACCAAACGGCAGACCATTTTGTTCTCTTGCGTGTGCCTAAAGACAGACTGATGGACAGGAACGCTTACGAGTTTTATCAGGGACAAGACACCGACGACAGCCCACTTTGGTCGCATGATGTACGTCAACGTCGGCCTGTGTTTGACAATCCCGGCAATTGCCGCCGTTCGAGCATCAGTTATAATGCCGGAATCGGTCGCTATTTGTGGTGGCAGCAGATTTCCAGCGACGGCAATTCCGACACGCGGTACATCGGCGGCTTGGGAATTTTCGAAGCTCCCGAACCGTGGGGGCCGTGGTCAACGGTGTATTATTCCGAAAAATGGGATGTCGGTCCCGGCGATTTGGCCTGCTTTCCCACCCAATGGATGAGTAACGACGGCAAGACCGTGCATCTGATTTTTTCGGGCAATGATAATTTTTCACTCCGTAAGGCAACGTTGACGGTTGCGGAAAAAGAGTAATTTCTGTTTCACACAAATAACCCATCGCGGCGTAGCTGCAACCAAAGTATCGTGTTTACGTGACAGTTTTTGAAATATTTTCCCCAAGCCTTTCACATCGACCGGTCGCAACACCGTTTGCAAAATCCAACCAAAACATTGTTTCACCCAAGCCGGTAACCGTTGTAAACCGCCCTAAAAATATTACTGCACTTGGAAAAATCATGCGGCAGATTTCGCCACTGACAACCGGTTCGCACAACATAGCGTATGGCGTTGATGATGCGTCGTCGGCAAATTTGTTTCGGTACTTTTTTTGTTGCGGAATCATTTTTTTGATGATTTGCCATTGCTTGTCGGTCAAGTTTGTGCGATCATTGATCCTAACTTCCATGCTACGCCTTTTGTGATTAAGGTTGCTTGCCAAAAACGGAAGCGTAACATGTTTTCCATCAACGCCGCAAGCCCAATCCGCCCTGCGGCAAGCGGTTTTTAGTCAGTTAAAGACTTACTCTGAGACGGAATTTCATGACAAGAACTGGTCTTCGATTGCGGCGATTGTTTGCCCTGATGAAAAAGGAAGCCTTGCAGATTCTGCGAGATCCGAGCAGCATTTTGATCGCGTTTGTCTTGCCGTTGATCTTGCTGTTCATATTCGGCTACGGTCTTTCGCTCGATGCCAAGCACGTCAAGACGGCCATTGTGCTCGAAGATCACAACCCGATGGCCGAATCGTTTTATCAGATGTTTGCCGCAACGGATTACATTGATGCCATCCGTTATGACCGTCGCGCCGCAGCGGAACGGGCGATCATCGACGGCCAAGTGCGTGCCGTGCTCGTTGTGCCGAATGATTTCTCGCGACAAATCGCCGGTCGGCACGGCGCGAAAGTGCAACTGCTCACCGACGGCAGCGAGACCAATACGGCGACGATTCTTCAGAATTATGTGCAGGGCGTTGTTGCGCGGTGGTCGGCACACCAATCGCGCGACGGTCAAATGCAAGCTGTGGTTGTCATTGATGTCAAGTCGCGTGTCTATTTTAACGCAGAACTGAACACGCGAAACGCTCTCATTCCCGGCTCCATCGTCCTCATCATGGCGATCATCGGCATCATGCTGACCTCGCTCGTTGTGGCACGCGAGTGGGAACGCGGCACCATGGAAGCGATGCTCTCAACGCCTGTCCGCAAAACCGACATGATTGCCGGAAAGTTGCTGACGTATTATCTGCTCGGCATGGGGTCAACGACCGTGTGTGTGCTGATCGGCATTTTCTTGTTCGGTGTGCCGTTTCGCGGGTCGGTATTGGCGATGCTTCTCACGTCGAGTGTGTTCCTGTGCGTTGCACTGATGCAGGGTTATCTCATTTCGACGATCACGAAAAATCAGTTTCTTGCATCACAGACATCACTGGTCGTCGCGTTTTTGCCGAACTACATTTTATCGGGTGTTTTGTTTGAGATTTCGTCGATGCCGGTGACCATTCGCGGATTGACCTACATTTTTCCGGCACGGTATTACGTCACCTGTCTGCAAACGATCTTCATGGCCGGCGACGTTTGGCCGCTGCTCCTCAAAAACATGGCCTGCATGAGCGTCATCGGCACAGTGGTGCTGGTCGCCACCGTTGTCAAGACGCCGAAACGGTTGGAGTAAAGTAAACTATGTTCAACCGCATATATCATTTAATGATCAAGGAATTTCTGGCCGTTTTGCGCGACCAGAAATCGCGGTTGCTTTTGATCGTGCCGCCGATTTTGCAACTTATCATTTTCGCCCACGCCATGACGCAGGAAGTCAAAAACGTGACACTGGCCGTGCTGAACCAGGACTGCGGGGCCGAAGGCGGGACGCTCGTTTTGCAATTTCAAAACACGCCGACATTTACCAATGTGTTACATCTGCAACATCGCAACGAGATTGACCCGACCATCGACAACCAACGTGCGATTGCCGTGTTGGTCATTCCACAGGACTTTTCGGAAAACCTGCTTGCGTCGGATCGTGTGCCCGACGTGCAGATTCTCATTGACGGTCGCAAGACAAACGCGGCGGCCGTCGTGGGCGGTTATATGCAAACGATCGTGCAGAGTTACGCCAAAAATCACGTGTCGCAATCTTCCTGTATCACCCCGCGTCCCAGCGTTGAGGTCGTGACCCGCAACTGGTTCAACCCGAACCTCATCCCGCAAGAGGCTCTCGTGCCTTGCCTGATTTGTATTCTTGCGACTGTGGTCGGACTGCTCCTGTCCGCCCTTTCCATTGCCCGTGAACGCGAAATGGGAACCTTCGAGCAATTGCTCGTTACACCGTTTTCATCGCTCGAAATCCTCATCGGCAAGGCCGTGCCCGCGATGGTGATGGCAACCTTTTCCGCCGGATTGGTCATGTCAGTTGTGATTTTTGGATTCGGTATCATGCTCAAAGGGCCGTTCCTGCTGCTGTTGCTTTCGCTCGAATCCTTCTTGCTGGCAATCATCGGCATCGGACTTTTCATCAGTTCGCTTTCCATGACGCAGCAACAGGCGGTACTCGGTTGCTTTCTGGTCATGCCGCCGATGATTATGCTGTCCGGTTTCGCCACCCCGATTGAGAACATGCCAAACTGGCTGCAAACGCTGACCATCGTTGACCCGATCCGCTGGTTTATCGTTATCATCAAGGGCTTGTTCCTTCGCGGCATGTCAACCCCGGTCGTCTTGGCCAACATGTTGCCGTTATTGGCCATCGCCGCATGTACGCTCTCTGCGGCTGTGTTGATGTTCAAGCGACGCATGGAGTGAAGTCCGAGGGAAGAGTTTAGCCCCACGTCCTGGATGCGGGTTGTTATACTGTGTATTACTCTACTGTCAACGGGAGGAAATTACCGTTTTTTCCTACAAAAAATATCTCACACAAAGGCACGGAGTCACAGAGAGAATGAATCTTCGTGCCTCTGTGCCTCCGTGTGAAAAAATACTATTCGTTTCCGTTTGTAGTATACTGAGTTTGTGCGCGGCTCTGATTGTCCGCTCCGTCACCGTCGCGGCTCTGATTACGGCGGTCACGACGTGATTGAGCTCCGCGTCACAGGGTGACGTGGCTAACATTTTTCCCATTTCCCTTTACTTTAACGCATGTTGAATCACATCGTCGGTGGCGATGTTTTCCGCCTGGCCTTCGAAATTGAGAATGATGCGGTGACGCAGCACCATCGGGGCGATAAGCTTCAGGTCTTCCCGAGCGACGTGGAAACGACCGTCGAGAATCGCATTGATCTTCGCACCAAGCAGCATGGCCTGGGCACCACGCGGACTGGCCCCAAATCGGACGTACTTCTTCACAAACGCGTTCGCTTGCGGTGAGTCGGGGTGAGTCCCCATCACGAGATCGACGGCAAAGCGGCAGATGTCCTCCGCAACCGGGATTTCACGGGCAAGCTGTCCCATTTCGAGAATGCGCGTTGACGGGAAAGTTGATTCGACACGAGGTTGGGCCGTCGTGGTTGTGCGGTCGAGAATGCCCATCATTTCGTCGGCGGTCGGAAACGGCACGAGAATTTTGCAGAAAAACCGGTCGAGTTGCGCTTCGGGAAGCGGATAGGTGCCTTCCATTTCGAGCGGGTTTTGCGTTGCAAGAACGAAAAACAGGCCGGCGAGTTTGTGCGTCGTGCCACCGACGGTGACGGAATGTTCCTGCATGGCTTCGAGCAAGGCGGCTTGGGTTTTCGGCGTGGCGCGGTTGATTTCGTCGGCCAGGACAATGTTCGCAAAAACCGGGCCGGGCTGGAACTCGAAGCGTTTGGTGCCGTCGGGATGCTCGCCCATGATGTTTGTGCCGGTCAGGTCGGCGGGCATGAGGTCGGGCGTAAACTGGATTCGCGAAAATTTGCCTTCGACCGCCTCGGCCAACGTGCGAACGAGCAGCGTTTTGCCGAGTCCCGGGACACCTTCGAGCAGGACGTGGCCTCCGGCGATCATGGCGATGACCGTTCCGCGCACGACCTCGCGCTGCCCGACCAGCACGCGGCCAATCTCCGATTCGAGCATGCGCACGTCCTCGCAAAATTGCAACAGTTGAGTTTTCAGTTCCGATTCCGAGTGGGTGGTTTGTGACATACGGTGTGTATCCGGTATAGAGGTTTATTGTGAGAGCAAATACCCTATCAGTATAATTAAAACCAGCCGACAATACAAGCGAGCGAATGTCCGACGCTGTAAAACAGCAAAGCTCAAAAAGATTCTTGTGACAGGATTTACAGGATATAAAAAAACAGGAAATCCCTCGCCTTTTTATGTTGCTATTTACGTATTTTGACTGTTTTCTCCATGCTCTGACTAAAAAACAGACTTAGCGTTAAACTTGGCGGATTATTCCAGTTTTGATGAATATTCTGGTTGTAAACAGCCGATCTGAAAGTAGGGAAAAATCAGAAAAACTAGCAATTTCTGTGCATTTTCCCGGTATGGCTTTTCAAACGATATGGGAAATCACTAGACTGTAAAAAGGTGAGAGCTATGAAGCGTTTGCTTCTTTTGGGAACCCTCCTGACGGTAGCGTCATTCGCGAGTGGTTGCACGACCTGCGGCGGCTACGGAGTGTGTGGCATGGCACCGATGAGTTGCTATTCGACTTATGATCCGTGTATGACGGGATGTGCTCCGGCCTGTCCGACGAAATATGTCAGCCCCTATTCGGGTCAGTTTTATTTCGGCGATGAGTGCGGCTCGGCATGTGGCAGTTGTTCTTCTGGTTGCGGTAGTTGTAGCGGAGGTTACCGTCCCTTTGCCAGATTGTGCAGCCTGCTTTCGCTGGGCGATAACAGTTGCGGTTGTGCCTGCGAAAAATATTACGGCGATTACATCAACAATCCGCCGAGTTTGTGCAATCCCTGCGACCAGTTCGGTGGCTTGGCCGGTTTTTCGGCCAAGTGTTCAGGCGGAATGTGCGATACCTGTTCTGTGTCGCCCTACTCATCGATGTCTTACGCAACACCTTATTCTTCAATGGGTTATGCCCCCATGTCGCAGCCGATGGTACAACCGGCCATGATGTCGGCACCGGCGTCGGACTGTAAAACCTGCAATCAAGGGAACACATTTTATACGGGCAACCAGGTTCGCCAGCAACCGCAAGTACCGACGATGCCGGTACAGCAAAATGTGATGATTGCGAGAAACCAGATGCCCCAGGCTCCGATGCAACAACAGCCGGTTATCATCGCCCAAAACCGCCCGGTAAGCGTTCCGCAAGTGTTGCCGCAACCTGTTTTGCAAGACAAACTTGTCATAGCCGGTTCGCAACAGGTGAACTACCGTATGACACCGGTTCGTCAGGTAGCGTTCGGTACCAGGAACGATCAGTTCGGCACAAGTAGCAAGGTCATCCAACCGGCAACCATTCCGACAAACGGGCGTGTTGTTCACGCAAAATAAATACTTCGGGCTTCAGACTTCAAGGTTGGGATTCGTGACTCTATCTTGAAGCCTGAAGTCTCATAATATTAATAGGAGAGACAACCAATGAAATTCACACTTGTCACGTTTGTCAATAAGAACCGACCGTTCTTGACCTGCTTTTTTGTCGCGGGGTTGCTTTTGTTCCAGGGGTTACAACCCGCCTCCGCGCAGCGCAAAACAGATGCAGAACTCCAACAGATTCGCGCCGCACTCGTTTCGCCCAGTCAAAAGGGGATTGATATTGACACGTTAACCGAGCAGGAACTTCAAACAGCGATTTTGCAACAGGAAGGTAGCAAGGGTTATATCCTGAAAAGAGCTGATGGTACCCCGATTCGGGCACTTTTCGATACCACCGGCGACGGCCAACTGGACCAGTGGAGTTTTTACAAAGACGGTATCGAAGTTTTTCGCGACATGGACACCGACGCAGACCAGATCGCCGATCAGATGCGCTGGCTCAATACGGGTGGAACCCGTTGGGGAGTCGATACAAACAAAGACGGCGTCATCGACTATTGGAAAGTTATCTCGCCTGAAGAAGTATCCGAGGAAATCGTGCTTGCTTTGGCTTCACGCGACTTCAACCGTTTTTTGCGGGTTGCCCTGACAGCCGATGATATTAAAACCCTGCAATGTGGTCAGGATTTGACGCAGAAACTCGAATCGCACGTCAAGCAGCAACAACAGACATTTCAGTCGGCATTGGCGGCGCTACAGGAGATTCAGTTTTCCGCAAATATGCAGTGGGGACAGATTTATACCCTGCAACCGGCAACGATTCCCGCCGGAACCAATGGCAGTACGAAAGATATGACCATCCATTACAATCCCATGGTTCAAGTCAACGATAACGACGGAGAAAGAGGCGAATATCTTTTGCTTGGCTCCATGATTAAGATGGGCGACCTTTGGAAGGTCATTGAAGCACCTGCCCTGTACAGTAGCGGCAGAGGTCCGACGATTTCGCCGAATCCAAAAGACATCGAAGACGTTCCTGGACCGATTCGGGATCTCATTACGCAAATCCAGGAATTGGAGGAAAAACTCGGGAACACACCTCAAGCCGATCGTACCGCGATTTATGACGAGATCATCAAACTGAGGCTGAAAGTGGCAACGATTTATGCCAATGAGCTCGGTGACCCGGAAAATCGCGACAAATGGCTGCGTGACCTGGCCGATTTTATCTACGCGGCCATCGCCAAGGACGCATATCCCAAAGGTCTCAATAATCTTCGGCTTCTTGGCGAAGGAATGGATACAAGCGGTAATAAGGAAATCGCAGCCTATATGCAATATCGGACTGTGGAAGCAACCTATATTGCGGCCCAAACGGATCCCAATGCCGAGCCGGTAGCCACTTATTCCAACCGTATCAACGGAATGGAGCAACTGGTTCAGAAATACCCCAACACATCGACGGCCGCAATGGTTCAGTTGGAACTGGTCAGCGAGTATGAAATGGCGAATAAACTGCCCGAAGCAAAAAAGGCGGCCCAATCCGTCATCAGTACCTTCCCCAACACCCTCATGGCGGAAAAAGCAGCGGGTTTTATACGTCGCATGGATTCGCTCGGCAAACCGTTTGATTTCCAAGGCACCTCGGCAACCGGCACACCGATTAACGTCAATCAGTACAACGGCAATATCGTCTTGCTGTATTTCTGGGCATCGTGGGCCGACCCCACCGGGGAACAGGCGACAGCCATCAAACGCATTCAGACACGTTATGAACGCGACGGGCTTTCCATTCTCGGTATTTGCCTGGATGATACTGCCGATACAATGCAGACTTACGTAACGCAGAACGCGACCAAATGGCCAAACATTCACGAACCGGGTGGGTTGAATAGCCGTCCCGCTGTGTATGCCGGAGTCAACATGCCGCCATTCTTCATTCTCCTTGACAAAGAAGGCAAAGTCAATCAAAACCACCTGCTGGAACCGGATGACGTTGACCGTGCCATCTTCATTCTCATCCGCGGAGAATAAGTGATCACGGTAGAGGGCGGTCACGCCGTGACCGCCGATTATGTGGTAATAAAAACGTGTGTAAAATAACAGATGGGAACGTCAGTGACCGGTTCGGTGACGGAAACGACGTGACCTTACCCGTCGTTCACACTCTGGGCAGCTATATTTTTTGACCGCTACGAATCCGCATTGCAAAATTTCAGTATCTGGTCGGCAAGCCAATGTGCTTCGCCGCGATAGAGGCTTTCAATACGGAACATCCGGTCTTTGGCCGCATCGTAAAACACGAGTTCCCATCGGTCATCGGAGTAGTTGAATTCATCGTATTTTTTTGTGCCGTAATCGTCGCTGATCACCATGAGCGTAAACCGCATTCCGTTTTCGTAATAACGGTGTCGCGGAATGCCAAACAACCGGTGAGTACACTCGACGCTTCCGTTTTTGGAAAAGCACCATCGCGAGCGGTGGAAGTAAACGACGATCTGTAAAAGAAGCCACATAGTCATAAATAATCCACACACGGCAAAAAGCCAAAGCAGGGTGAAGATGAGTGGGTGTTCGGAGATGTCATTCCCAAAGTTTTTCCATGAATGATTCAGGAACCAATAACTCATGAGGCCAAGAAAAAATAATGTACCCACCCCGGCGATGATGACATGCTCGGTTTTCAGGTTTTTAGAATTGGACAGCACCAGGTCGCCATATTCGTCGATTTCGTCGTTCCAGCGACAAGCTTCAATCGGTATCAGGTTTTGTGGCTTGCCGTTTCGGGCGATGCTTAACGGCGGGATGTCACCGCGCGTGGCCGAAATCGCCGATTTACCGGCACGCAGGAGACATCGCTCGGCTTGCGGATCATCGGCCACTGCGGCGCGGAGGTCTTCCATGCGTCGATGCAACCGCACGGCGATCATTTCGATGTGTTCCTTCTTGCGGCAATAGGCAAAGCAGACGCGGTTTCCAAGCGTTCGGGCATGAACTTCAAACGTGTCGTACTCCGGCATCTTGATCCCGCTGTAATAAACTTTATTTCGGGTTGTCCATCGCACGAAATCACCGAGTTCACGCAACGGAATAAATCGACAAATCGACCTGCGGAACCAGTTGTAATGCACATGCAGACCTTCCTCGTCCAGTGTGACCTTTTCGCGGATGCTTAAAACCGCCGCAAGAATGCCAAATGCGATCAAGTCTAATCCCAGCGTGATCATTAAGATGATAAGTTTTTCGTCCGGCCGACTGTACATCAGACCGCAAATCGTCAGTGTGATTGCTATCAACACAAGAATCACGCAGATACACAGATGTCCGAAAAAATGCTTCGTCCCGCGTCGGATGACGACGATCTCGTCTTCGTCACATTCGATGGAAATGGCACCTTTTTTTACATAAAAATATTCGTCTGTCATGGTTCTGTTCCTTTTGTGATGGCGGCTCTGATTGCGGCGGTCACGTGTTTCTTCTGCCGCAGCGCAAGTGTCCGCCCTACCTTAAACCGGTTGCTTACACTCCCGTCCGCCATTGCGCGTCGCAGGGCGACGCGGCTAACTTGCTTCGAACCTTTACTCTTCCGCCAAATACTTCGCAATCAACGCTTCCGGTGCCGGGGTGATGACCGTAACCATTTCGACGCGTTTCGCCGGTGTCACGTTGGAAAACGCAAGCCGCTGCGGTTTGGAACGGTTGCCCAAGTCTTCGTCGATTTCCGTCGTCTCGAACTTCAGCATCAACGGTGCAACCTCGTCGGTAAACGAAATCGACACGCGAACGGCCTCTTGTGCGTTGTCGCCGATGAGCAAGTCAAACGACTCCGCCTGCTCGGCATCGGTGAGTTTGACCACTTTGCGGAACGTGATGAGTGCCGATTCAAAAGTTCCGGCAGTTTCCAGTTCCGCCTTGTCGATGACCAGCAGTTGACCACCGGGATGCTTCACACCGTTCGGCTCTTCATCCTCACGATTGAAAAAGACGGTGCGGGTCAGTTGCTTCAGCCTCTCGACCGAATACGCACTCGTAAAATCCATCGCGTACATGTCCTCGTCGTCGGTAAACGACTTGGCAATGACGATGCCTTTTGCGTCGCCCCCTGTTTTTTGCAGCGTGCCGTTGATGCGCGGAACGGGATGCCCAAACGAATTGATGACATTGCTGTCGTAACGCCGGCTGCTGAATGTCCGTTGTGTATAAACTTCGCCGCCCGGGTCGAGCAACGGCGTCGCACCGCCGAGTGCGACGATGTACGAGCCGACGTCGTTGTGATTGTGGTGCTCGTTGTTGTGCCCCGCCTTCATGGCAAAGGCCAATCGATTCGGATCGTTGTCCGTCGCACGACCGATCAAAATACCGGCGTCGGCGAATTCGTCACGCAAAGCGGTTTCGAGCGGGTTTTCAACGTCCGGCGATTTGACCGTTGCCGTATTGGGAAAACCGAACAGGCCGAAGTACGACAGGCTTGTCGTACCGTACTGTCCGAGCAGTTGCGTATCGATGTAGTCCGGCAAACTCAGTCCGAGCTGACGGTTGAGGTATTTTAATATGGCGGCATCCGGTTTTGCGGTGGGACTGCAATCGGCAAAGGCCGCATATATGTTGTTTGTTTGGAGTACCGAATCGGGGGCGATCATCATGCGCGGGCCGAACATCGCGATATTACGCACAATCGGCTGTGCGAAAAAGTCAACCTTGCCGCCGGTCGCTTGCATCACGGTTTCGCCCATATACACGTAATTGCCGAAACCGTAGTTCCAATAGCCCATGCCTTCGCTGCAATAGCCGTCGGCGGTAAAACCTTGCAGAAAAAATTCGTTGTGCGACTCCGCCGACGCAATATACCAGGCACGGCGTTCGGCGTCGTCGATCAGCGCGAGTGCCGCTCCGACCACACCGGCATGACACACGGAATTCCAGTTGTTGGTCGTCGTGATCCACCAATTGTCCCGACTGCGATTGACGCCTTCCCGAACGCTTACTTCGTAAGAATCAAAGGTGCGGCGTTCGACATTCTCACGAATCAGTCGCCGCGTTTCTTGTGACAACTTGTCTTGCAACCAGTAATCGGCGGTTGCCAATTCCCAACTCGTCAGCGACGAAGCGAGGTCGATGTAATTCGCGGTGCCTTTGTAAATGCCGCCACCGGCATCATGGGCAGGCAAAACCCACGACGGATCGTCGCAAAGGGACTTAATCGCCTCTTCAATGGCGGGCAGGAAACGGCCTTCGTTTTCAAAACACTCGCCCGACACAAGCGTGCCGACCCGACCGTATTTCTGTCCCCGAACGCGCTGGTAACGGTCACGGTTGCCGGTTTCGTAAAAGTCCATGTAAAGCGACTCCGGCGTTTCGGGAATCGGCGTCGCCATCATGCGTTCTGCCCGGTCGATGATTGCCTCGGCGTCAAATTGCTCTTTGAGTGCGTCCCAGACTTCGCGGTCGGTGATTACCGCCCCGACGCCCTGTGCTTGTGCCGGAAGAAATTCGGCTATTTCCTTTGCTCGCTGATCAATCTGTGCGACACGTTCCTGAGCCCGGCCGATCATCGAGCAAAGCGTCAAAATACAAATCGCCGTTACGGTTGTGTAAGTCAAACGGACCGGTGTCATGGTAATCTCACTTTCAGTTGATTGTAATTGACATTAGAGCCGCGTCGGTAACGGAACGGTCGGGCAGGAGGAAACTCTACACCCATTCGACCGCTCGTTGACACTCGCAGCTCTGATTTTTTTCGCTTACTTCGTGCGCGGCTCCACCGGCGTTTAAGACGCTCGGCTAACCTGTAACGCGGCTAACCTGTCGCATTAATTGGCATTGGCACCGGGACGGCCTTGACCACGACCTTGCCCTTGCCCTTGACGCTGACCGGCACCTGCGGCGTCACCTTGCGGACGCTGACCTTGCGGGCGTGCCGGACGGACGACGTTGCCTTCGTCATCCAGTTCGAGAATCTTGATGTTCTTGATCCAGCATTTGTCACCGTGATCCTGGAAGCCGATGAAACCTTTCACGGCGAAATCATTCAACGCACGCGGTTTGCCGTCCAGCACGTACTTGTGGTTTCCGGGAACGTCGCGTTTGCCCGGCTCTTTGTAATCTTCCAGATCGGCCACGACAATTTCCTCATCGTTGAGCTTGATGCTGAGTTTTTTGCCGACAAACTTGATTTCGTAATGATCCCACTGACCGGAACCTTTGGTGGCCGTCTTGGTCGGGGGTTTCACATCGTACAGCGAGCCGACTGAATTGGCGTTCGGTTTGTCATCCGGCTTGTTACTGAGAATTTGGATTTCAAATCCCGTGTTGACCGGGTCTTTGAGGTCTTCCATGCGGAGGAAGATGCCGGAGTTGCACGGCTCGTCCATTTTGACGTCGCACACGAGCGTAAAGTTGCCGAACTCCTTGTCGTAGGTCAAAATGTAGCCGCCGCATTTGTTGGTCTGCATACAACCGTCTTCCACGGCGGAAGCAATCGGCGCATCGTTGTTGTTTTTCCAGCCGTCATAATTTTCGCCGTTGAAGAGCAGTTGCCAACCGGCACGACGCTCTTGCGGTGTCAGCCGATTATCCGGCGTATCTTGTTGGGCCAGGGCAAGCACCGGCAGCAACAGCATCGCAATCGCAAGCGGGAACAAAATTCGTTTCATGGGAATGCCTTTCTCTTGTGTGAGATGGAATTTCGCAGCCGGTTGTACGTACCGCACAAAAAACCGACCGATTCAATAGTCACCCATTTTACCACATCGTTTATGCAATTTCCAGTAACAATTTTGCCGGAAAATTTTCTCGCAAGCTAACTGTTGACTACGAAAATATCATCTTTATGGCGTTGTACGGTATAATAGTTCTAACGCCATACCGTTTCTCGATTTGCGGACTTTTTCGATAATCTTTGGAAAAATGATTGGAGCACTTGACTATTAGTATTCCTGTTTCTATAATACGCAAAACATTATACAATGTACTTACTGGTGTATCTTACTTGCCAGGGGAATGATGTACCCAATTTGTGTTAAAATAGGGTGGTTGGGGTAATTTAACGAGGTTGCGAAACCTTGTCATACTCCGGTTTCTTCTTATCTTTGCACATCTTTCTGCGCTCAAAGAGGAATGGTATCCCCGATAAATCTCTCTGTTGGGAACATCCCAATCATTTCGTCTTTTCAGGAAGTAATTGTCTGTGTTAAACCGTAATTCCCTAACATTTATATAACCACTTTGTTTGAAAGCCTTGACTATGCCGACCCTGCTTCAAAAATTATTTGGAAAATCTCAACCCGTCCGTCCTGCCGCTGCCAAGGGCAGGGCTTTGCGAATGGAACCGCTTGAAGAACGCCAACTGCTGGCTGTCAGCGTTGCAGAATTCAACCAGATTCGTGCGAATTATCCCGATTTGAACCTCACGGCAAATATGGGGGATTATAACGTCATTGAGATCACCGCCGACAAACTTTCCGTCGCAACTCTCCGTGATGCTGTCAGAGCAGCTTCTTCAACGCAACAAGACGATTTGATCGTCGTGAGGTCATCCGGTTCGCAACCCGTTAACATCGATGTGTCACCGCTTGTCATCGATATTGATCCTTCTGGTTTTGGGAGTTTGGTAATCGTGTCATTAGGGGACAACCGGCTGGAATTGTACACCGACCGGGGAGTCAGTATCTTTGATGTCAGAAGTGGAAACCTCGCGTTAGGAGGAATGCTGTTGACGGGAGCACCGGCGTTTCCGGGACAAAATTATACCGCCATGGACCTCGTCTCGGTTTCCGATTCCGCCTGTTTGTGGTCAAGCCAATTCATTACGGTTGTTCAAAGCGAATTCGGCAGCGGCAATTTTTCACTTGGCACGACGATAGAAGATACTGTACTCCCTGTGGGTGGCTCAACGATCAATCCGCAAACCTATTCCGTCACTTTCTCGGCGGGCGGCACCAATCAAGCGTTTTTGACTGGGCTTACTGCGGCCGAGGTGAGCAAAATCAATAGTGGTCAGATTACGATCAATACGCTTTCGCAACTCAACCCCTACGATGCGGAAAAATACGATAAAAGCAGAAGTTATTACGGAGACGAACTCCACTGTTGGGCAAAATCCAGTGCCAACATGCTTGCCTACGCCGGGTGGGGAAACGTCAACGGTTTTCAAACTGAAGATGACATCGCCGATTATTTTAAGAACAACTTTACGGACGATGGTTCGCTTCAATCCTATGGTAATGAGTGGTATATCTCAGGCCGCTATGTCCCCAAGATATACAATTGGACCGAGTGGGCTATGCCCAAGGCCGGATCAACCCACACCGGATTCTTCCCTACTGTCAACTACTCGAATTACGTCAGTTCTGCGAGTATTAACTCCGTAAACTCAATGACAACAGCTCTTAATAAACTCAAAGACGACGGCACCGCTGTCGGACTCGCTATATACAGTTATCTTGCCAGTGGAGTTCAAAACGGGGGGCATGCCATAACAGTTTGGGGAATGGTCTATAATACGGCAGTAGCGAAAACGAGTACCAGTTATTATGTGTCCATTCTTATAACCGATTCGGATGATGCAAATAACGATTCTGCCCCGCGAAACAGACCCAATCAATTGCAGAATTTGGCAATAGCATGGAGTTCCAGCAGTAGCAAGTATTATTTTACGAATTATAAGATCGCCAATGCAGGTACGACATATCTTGGAAATTTTCACTATCTCGAACGTGCTCCGGTACTTCCACCAACAACCATCGGCAACACGATGGCGACGGCGACGGCCGTAACGTTTACCGGGAACACTTACACGGTAACGAACAATATCGGGACCGGTTCTGCCAGTGTCAACATGTTCCGCATTGATGTTTCCGCCGCCGATTCGGAGAAAAAATTTACATTCACGACATCCCTCCCCGCAGGCGGTACGTCGATGGACACCTATATCCGGCTTTTTAATGCCAACGGCACAGAGAAAAATTTTAACGATGATATTTCTTCTTCGAACAGATATTCGCAACTGTTGTCAGTGGAGCTGACCACCGGCACCTATTATCTTGGGGTTTCAGGCTATGGTAACTCGACTTATTTGCCAAACTCCGTCCCCACCGCAACAACTGCCTCCACTGGAAGCTACAAATTGACGATTGAACGTTCCGGTCCCCCAATAACCAAACTGGGAACCCCCACCTTGGATCGTGTTGACGTTACAGGAAGCAATTCTCTCGACGTTTCGTGGTACAGCGTCCCCAATGCCAACGGTTACACGGTTCGATATTCGACCAGTTCGACTTTTGCCGCCGGCTCCACTTGGACAAAAGATGTCAGTGCGGGATCGACAACGACATTGACAACGACATTGACGGGGTTGACAGCCAATACGGTTTACTACATTCAGGTGAGAGCCAGTGGAAACGGAACCACCTATTCCACTTCGGATTATTCAAACTACCTGACCGAAAAAACATCACCGACGCCGTTGACCAAACTCCAAACACCGACGATTTCGACCTGCACCCCGATAAGCAGTTCGGAAATCAACATTGCGTGGAACAACATTACGAATAACAATGGTTATGTGTTGCACGTGTCAACGAATTCGTCGTTCCCGCAGGGATCATACGAGACTTTTGATCTGTCCGGAACCAGTTATCGAATCATCAACCGGACGGCAGATACCACCTACTACTTCCGTGTTTATGCGAAAGGGAATGGAACGACGACTTCCAATTCGGATTATTCGACGACCAAAAATGCAAAGACACCTCAGCTCTCCACGGATGTCGGCGATACAATAGCCACTGCCATGACGATTGTCTTTACGAGCAATCGATTCGAAATGACGGAAAAAATTGGTAATGGTCCCTATGGCGACAAGGACGTGGATATGTACCGGGTGGATGTCGTCGCTGCCGATATCGGGAAAACCTATAAGTTTACCACCTCGTTGCCGGCCGGTGGAACTTCCGTCGATACCTATATTCGTCTTTTTAACTCAAGCGGTACACAGATTGATTACAACGATGACTTTGATTCTTATTGGTACAGCAATTATTATTCTTCTCTGTCATTCACTCCGACTGCGGCTGGAACCTATTATCTTGGCGTTTCGTCTTATGGTAATCGCACCTATTCGCCGACACAGGCTGGCAGTGGTCCAGGTGCCAGCTACAATGATGATATGGGCGACTACACGCTGACCGTAACACGAACTCCTGCTCCATTTATCAAACTGGCGACTCCCACGCTGAATACCGTGACAGCAACGGGAATCTCAACAATCAACGTCGCATGGAGTGCTGTGTCTAATGCTGTAGGATACACGGTGGAATATTCGACCAGCAGTACGTTCGAATTTGCCCAAACACGGTCAATTGACATTGCCGCCGGGGTGACTTCGTGTGTGCTGAGTACTCTTGAAGCAGATACGACCTATTATGTCCATGTCCTTGCAAAGGGAGATCAGGTTACTTACACCGATTCAGATTTTTCCGCTTCCAAATCGGCAAAAACCGATGTGGACAATCGTACCATTACGGTTACAAATACAAACAACAGCGGTGCCGGTTCACTGCGGCAGGCCATTTTGGATGCTCAGCACGACGGAATCATCGTTTTTTCATCCGCCTTGGCCGGAAAAACGATTACCTTGTCGAATCGTATTTCGATCAACAAATCAATCACCATTGACGGCGGAACAACAAACGTTACCGTATCGGGCGGAAATCAGACGCAAATCTTTTATTTCAACACCGGCGACATTGAAGTGACATTGAAAAATTTCAAAATCACTGCGGGCAATGATATCTTAGGCGGTGCCTTTTGGTTGTCTTTGGGGAAGGTGACAATGGACAACATGGTCGTGACCGATTGCTATGCCGACTGGGGGGGAGTTGTTTATCAATCCGGTGGTTCGTTAATCGTAATGAATTCAACGTTTTCCGGAAATAACGCACAGACCTACGATGGAGGTGCAATTGCACAGGGCGACGGGACGTCTGTCCTGATCAATTGTACGATGACGGAAAACATAGCCGATTGGGGTGGCGGCATTCGCCAATCCGGCGGCGAAATGCAGATTTTCAACTGCACAATCGTCAATAATCTGGCTAATAATGGCGGTGGTATTTATCAATACTATAGTTTATCAAAAACTCCCGTCATCAATATCTATAATTCGATCGTTGCCAATAATACAGCATCGCAAGACCGTGACATCCGTGCAACGACGGGAGTAGTCAGCGGCAACAACAATATCGTTGGAGTTTGGGACAGTCAAACAAAACTGTCCGCCTTAAATGGCAACAAAGTTGGAACATCATCAAATCCTGTCAATCCCGGCTTGGCTGCCAAAGCAACAACATCCAGTGGGCAACAGTATTATGCTCTTCTTGCGGGAAGCCCTGCTGTCAATGCCGGTAATAATGCGTACATTCCGGCGGGAATAACGAAAGATCAGATCGGGCAAAATCGTATTATGGGAATTGCCGTTGACATCGGTGCTTACGAATACTTCTCTTTGACCCGATTATCCGCCCCGACGTTCCGTAACGTGGTTGCAACCGGGAAGAGCACCGCCACCGTTGCCTGGAATGCGGTGGCCAACGCAAACGGTTACGTCGTTCAGTATGCATCCGATAATAAGTTTACGTCTGCTTCCTTGCTCGGCTCGGTTACGGTCGGTGCGTCAACGCTGTCTGCAACCTTGACCGGATTGCCGAGCAACAAAACAAGTTTCGTTCGCATCATGGCCGTCGGAACAGGTAACTATAGCAATTCAGATTACTCCGCAATCGCATCGGTCAAGACACCTAAGAACGATCTGCTCCCTGTCCCGACGTTCCGTAACGTGGAGGCAACCGGCAAGAGCACCGCCACCGTGACCTGGAACACGGTGGCCAACGCAAGCGGTTACGTCGTTCAGTATGCGTCCGACAACAAGTTTACCGCCGCTTCCTTACTTGGCGAGATGACGGTCAGTGCGTCCACCACATCGACAACCTTGACCGGATTGCCGAGCAACAAGACGTCATTCGTTCGCATCATGGCCGTCGGAACAGGTAACTATAGCAATTCAGATTACTCCGCAATTGCATCGGTCAAGACACCTAAGAACGATCTGCTCCCTGCCCCGACGTTCCGTAATGTGGTCGCAACCGGGAAGAGCACAATCAGTGTTGCCTGGAACGCGGTGCCTAATGCCGGTGGTTATGTCGTTCAGTATGCGTCCGACAATAAATTCACTGCCGCTTCCTTACTTGGCGAGATGACGGTCAGCGCGTCCACCACATCGACAACCTTGACCGGGTTGCCGAGCAACAAAACGTCTTTCGTCCGCATCATGGCCGTTGGCAAAGGTAACTATACCGATTCCGTTTACTCCGTCGTAGAGCCGGTCAAGACGCCCAAGTATGATCCGCTCCCCGCCCCGACGTTCCGTAACGTGGAGGCAACCGGCAAGAGCACCGCCACCGTTGCGTGGAACGCGGTGCCTAATGCCGGTGGTTATGTGGTGCAGTATGCGTCCGACAATAAATTTACATCGGCCTCGATTCTCGGCGAGATGACGGTCAGTGCGTCCACCACATCGGCTGTTTTGACCGGGTTGCCGAGTAACAAAACGTCATTCGTCCGCATCATGGCCGTTGGCAAGGGTAACTATACCGATTCCGACTACTCGGCCATAGCGTCGGCCAAGACGCCAAAAACCGACCCCCCGGCTGCGGCCGTGTCCGCTTCCTCACATGAGCCGACTACCGTCCCATCCGCTCTCGCCGCAAGCACCACCGGAGTTTTCGCCGCTGCCCCTGAGGGGTACAATGAGCATGATTGGAATAAAGTTGAAACCGCCAAGACCGTCAATGGACTCACGGATAATCAAGTCACATGGACACAAATCGGCGGTGAAATGAGACTCACCCATATTAACGCGGCTTTTGGTAACCTCAGAGGACTACTCAATTTGTCCAATTGCACGGCTCTGAGCGACCTCCAATGCCGGAACAACCAGTTGACATCGCTTGATGTCTCAAACTGTACGGCGTTAGTCGTTCTCTATTGTGACAACAACCAACTGACATCGCTGGATGTTACAAACTGCACGGTATTGGGACATCTCAATTGTGCCGACAATCAATTGGCATCATTGAATGTCTCCGATTACAGCGTTCTGCAAGTTCTTTGGTGTGCTTGGAACAAATTGACGTCGCTCCGTGTTTCCGGCTGTATCGCGTTGGATAGTTTCAATTGCGACGGAAACCAATTGACATCGCTGGATGTCTCCGGTCTTACGGCACTGCAATTACTTTCGTGCAACAGGAACCAGTTGTCGTCGTTGAATCTCTCAGGCTGCATGGCATTGGAAGTTCTCGATTGTTGGGAGAACCAACTGGTGTCACTGAACGTCTCCGGTTACACGGCACTGCGCGAGATTTATTGTTGGCGCAACCAATTGGCGTCGCTGAATGCTTCCGGTTGCACGGTATTGGAATATCTTGATTGTTCCTACAACCGATTGGCTACACTGAACCTCAGCGGCTGTGGGTCACTGAAAACACTTGATTATTCCACCAACTTATTGCCGAGCGGGCATGGCATTGCCGTCGATTCTCAAGACAATGTCATCTATACGGATTCTCATGAAAACCGTGTCATTGTCTATGATTCGTCCGGTCAAACCAAATTTTCTTTTGGTACGACCGGAAGTGGTAACGGACAATTTATTTTGCCGGTAGATGCTGCCGTTGACGGCAATGACAACATTTATGTGGTTGATTTGGGAAACTCTCGAATCCAGGTTTTTGACTCCGCAGGGCAATTTCTGCGTTCGTTCGGGAGTTTGGGAGCGGCACCAGGGCAGTTCAACAGTCCCGGAGGCATCACTTATGACCCGATAACCAACCGGATTTACGTTGCCGACACGGGTAACCAGCGAGTCCAATGTTTCACGACCAACGGTCAACTTGTCACAAGTTTTGGCAGTGGCGGTATCATCGGCACGTCAGAGACGGTAAAACGCGACCACACCGGCTTCGATCAGCCGACCGATGTGGCCGTGCATCCGATTACCGGGCTTGTTTACGTTGCAGACAAGGTCAATTCCCGGATTGAAGCGTATGATGCTACCGGGAAATATGCGAGGACCTATCTCGCTGTTTACAAACCGGAAGCACTTGCTTTTGATGTTCAAGGCAACCTCTACATTGTTGGGGAAGATAATGAGAATAGAAGAGCATCCTCCGGACGACTGCGCGTACTACGGAACGATCAGGAATTGTCCGGTCCTCATTATTATGGGGGAATTGATAATTTGGGTTCAATCACATCCGGAGTTGCAGTTGCTTCGGATCAATCGATTATCTTTTCCGATGTCAACAATTCCCGTATTGTGCGGACATACGCGCATTTCGATCATACGACAACATTGACAAGTAAGGACAATTTTGTCGAACCGATTACTGATTTGGATATTGAAACCCGTGGAACATCCGTCACCTTTCGCTGGAAAACAGCCGTCCCGACTATCACTCAGGTGAAGCTGGGAACGGACACAATCAATCTTGTCGTAGCCGGAACGGATGTCAGACGAACCACCGACCACGAAATCACGATCAACAACTTAACCCCTCAGCAGGTCCTGTATTATCAAGTCGGCTTTGCTGATTCTTTCACGGGGCAAATGCGTTTTACAACTCTTGATCGGCTTAATACCGGCGTTGAATCGGGGCAAAAACTGATTTTGCGTCTCAATGCAATGGGAGTGATTTACACCGATATCAATCGGGGGGCAGGTTTCACACAAGCATCTGCGGAAGAAATCGCAAAAATGGAACAGTGCTTTCACGATGCCGCCAAATTCATCTGGCAAAACAGCGGTTTCAATATTTGGGTTGATGTTGAATTTGTTTATTGTGATATCGATATTATCGAGGGTTTCGATATTTATTCAACAACGGAATCTTACCTTCGGTCACTGGGTTACGGGAGAAATGATGATGTTGATTTCATCTATTCGATGACGCTGGGGGGAGGCGGAGGCACGGGAGGCGGGGGATATATGCTTGATCGTGTGATTGCCTCCGGTCAGGGAAGCTACGGCAACGGACTTACCATTCACGAATGGAACCACATGATGGAAGCCGTTTATTCTTATAGTTATGGCTGGGAATTACACAAATATGACGGTAATCACGGTCTGCAAAGCATCATCTATGGAGAAGGTTTAGGGACATCTATCAATGGATATATTTACGGAAATCTGCTCACGGCAAACTACACGGCAACAAACGAGATATTCAATAAATGGGTTGTTGTGGCGGATACAAATAACAGCGGCATTCCTGATGACAGTCCGACTGATCAAGGTTTGAATCGCCCGCTTCCCATCACCAAAAAGACCTTGGGATTGGCGCCCAACTACGTCGATACGCCTGGTGATTTGACGATTTACGAAAAAGTCACATATTTTATGTGGGAAGGTTTGAATCCGCTTTCCAACGATACGGATGGCGACGGGATACCGGATTCCTTAGACCTGAATCCCGCTTACCCCATGCAGGATAGAATTTCTTACGCTACGCCAATCTTCGACGGCGTTATTTCCGTTGCCAACCATGAGAATTGGACGCTCATGACGGAAGGGTACGGTTACCCGGGCTACGACTTTGTCAATGACAGAGAAAATACCAATAAAGCCAAGAATCTTAATACTTATTCCGCATGGGACGATCAATACTTTTATTTGGCGGTTGAATATACGGGTTGGGAGGAAATCACGGTTCATTTTGATGGAGGATGCGATAATTTTTATTATGGTGCTGACGCAGGACAATTGCGGTTGAACTCCTGGAGCGAGACTCCCCATATTTCACTGCTGGTGGACCAGCCGGACCTTAATAATCTCATAGGAGGCGATTACGGTATTTGGGATACCGATCCTGTATTTACTCAACCATATAACGGCCGAGTACCGTTGGGTAATAATGGGGAAGGCCTGGGGTTTTCAAGCCGAATAGTAACGGAAGACGATCTGGTTTATTACAAAAGTTATGATCGCAGTTCCGACATAACCGTTTGGCAAGTCGGTATTCCGTGGTCACCTCATTTCACCGGATTTACCGGATACGATGGAAAAATCATTGGCTTGAATATCACTATAGGCGGCGACACGGTTTTTTATATCGAGCGTTATGCACACATCATGCTTGCTGTACCTGAGTATGTCAAGTTGCCCGCCCCGACGCTCAACACTCCCGTTGCAACCGGCAAGAGCACCGCCACCGTTGCCTGGAGTGCGGTGGCCAACGCAAACGGTTACGTCGTTCAGTATGCGTCCGATAACAAGTTTACGTCTGCTTCCTTGCTCGGCTCGGTGACGGTCAGTGCGTCCACCACATCGACAACCTTGACCGGAATGCCGAGTAACAAGACGTCATTCGTTCGCGTTATGGCCGTCGGAACAGGTAACTATAGTAATTCAGATTACTCCGCAATCGCATCGGTCAAGACACCTAAGAACGATCCGCTCCCCGCCCCGACGTTCCGTAACGTGGAGGCAACCGGGAAGAGCACCGCCACCGTTGCCTGGAATGCGGTGCCTAATGCCGGTGGTTATGTGGTGCAGTATGCGTCCGACAATAAATTTACATCGGCCTCGATTCTCGGCGAGATGACGGTCAGTGCGTCAACGCTGTCTGCAACCTTGACCGGATTG
>Ga0082212_10002943_pt1 | contig 24389 bp, 19 predicted proteins | sample TergutNt197P3_FD_71548 | JGI IMG/M metagenome (GOLD analysis project Ga0082212, IMG submission 71548) | Neocapritermes taracua P3 segment gut microbial communities from Petit-Saut dam, French Guiana - Nt197 P3 | ecosystem: Host-associated > Arthropoda: Insects > Digestive system > Gut ... | reverse complement strand
CTTATAAAGCAGATGGGGTAGGATTGGCTTGCTGGCGCAAAGTTGCCTTGCTGCTGCTTTGCAGGCATGCTTTCATGCTAGGCTCTGAAACCTTATCTCTAGGCATGCTGAGATGTTCCACGAGCTTGTTTACTGCCTGCTTTCTTGACTCGCAATAAGCTGCTAGCGACTGTCTTTCATGGCAGCTTCCATTCTTGGCTTTCGCGGCTGCAGTTTATGCCAAATGCAAAGCAGCAAACCTGGAATCTAATTCAGCGATCCCATATAGGCATAAAACAAAGATGCCGCTTGATGCCAGTTTTTGCAAATAAAAATAGCATTGCCTGATATAGTTAGGCTGGAGGCCTTATATGAAAAAGAATTTGCCAATTAGCACTGACGATTTCCCAACTGTTATTAATGGCGGATATTACTTTGTTGACAAATCGATGTTTATTGCAGAGGCTTTAAGCAATATGTCTGAGACAAAGCTCATTTTGCGGCCAAGGCGGTTTGGAAAGAGCCTGAACATGAGCATGCTCAAGGCATTCCTAGAGATCGGCTCCCCTAAAGGCCTTTTCGATGGGCTGGCAATATCAGGGCAAAAAGATTTTTGTGAGGCGCACCAGGGAAAGTACCCAGTTATATCTCTTTCGTTTAAGGACGTGGAAGCAAGTGGCTTTCAAAAAGCGCTTGATGCGCTTGGCCTGATTATTAGCAGAGAAGCGGACAAACTCGAAATTGGGTGCGGTTGCCCAGAGCTAAAGACTAGCGAAAATGCGATGTTCGATAGAATGTCTGAAAAGCAGGCAGACGAAAATGATGTTAAAAGCAGCATACTGCTTATGTCGATAGCGCTTTACCGCCGTTATGGAAAAAAGGCGATAGTTCTTATAGACGAATACGACGCCCCTATAAACCAGGCATACCGAATGGGCTACTATGATGAAATGGTAGGGCTATTCAGAGGTCTCTTGAGCCAAGCGCTTAAGAGCAACCCATATGTGGAGTTTGCTGTAATGACTGGGGTGCTGCGAGTGTCAAAAGAGAGCGTATTTTCAGGCCTTAACAATATAGCAGTGTATTCTGCTCTTCATACTAAGTATAGTGCCCATTTTGGCTTTACTGGCGAAGAGGTGGCCACTATGCTCAGCTATTACGGCCTTGAAGGCCGCATGGCTGATATGAAAGAGTATTATGACGGCTATAGGATAGGCAGCTTGGAAATGTATAACCCCTGGTCGGTTGTTAGAGCCTGCAGTGATATGCTTGAAGACAAAAGCGCTGAGCCAAAAGAATTCTGGATAAACACAGCTTCAAACGACTTAGTGCGAGATTTGCTTAAGCAAGATGGGCTTAGGGCACTAGAATCAATTGATGAACTTGCCAATGGAGGCACAGTCAAAAAAAGGGTGTCAATTCTGGCAACATACAGGGACTTGATCGACATCTCCGCTAGCGAGGCTGTATGGGACATGATGTTCATGGCAGGCTACCTTACGTGGGTGAGGAAATCAGGCAGGGATATGTATGAGCTGAGGGCCCCCAACCTCGAAATAAGGGCAGCTTTGAGAAACGATGCGCTTTTGTGGGCAATGTCGTCTATGCCGATAGACGAAGGAAAGGCGGAAAAGCTTTATGCGGCGTTGCTTGCCGGAAACTCTGAAGATGCAGAGGCTGTAATTAATGGCCTGTTTCAGAAAGTGCTAAGCGTAAGAGATGGCGTTGTTGTCCATGGCAGCTTTGAAATAAAGCAGGAAAGGCACTACCACCTTATAACAACTGCCCTTCTCGCATGCAGCGGCTGGAGCGTTGAGAGCGAAATAGAGTCTGGCGATGGCTATTTAGACACGCTGTGCACTAATGAAGACATCGATGCAGCAATCGTAATTGAAGAAAAGTTTTCTGCCAAAAGCGATGATGCAAGCCTTTCTGGGAAAGCGCAAGAAGCCATGGAGCAAATAACAAATAAAAAGTATGCTGAGATCGCTGAAGGCTTCAGCACTATTGTCGCTGTAGGAATAGCGTATGCAAACAGAAGGTGCAAGATGGTTATAAAGCAGCTGGGGTAGGCTTGGCTTACTGGCGCAAAGTTGCCTTGCCGCTGTTTGCAGGCATGCTTTCATGCTAGGCTCTGACACCTTAGCTCTAGGGATGCGGAGAAGGAGAGATAAGCTGTGCAAAAGAAACAATCCCCAAGTTATACAAAGGAAAATGCTTCCTTTTGTGTCATAGCCTTCCAGAGAACATAATGCTAATTCTGCATATGCCTGCCCCCAGTTTCTTAACGGCCTTGTTGCCCGTGAATACGCTCCTCTGCCTGTTAAGCCGCCTTATGGCGCTGTTTAGGCTCTCTCAGGCATGACCCCTTGCATATTAACAAGATGCTGGATGCCTTCACTTCTTTAATAAAAGCCAGCATGCTTTTCTTGCTTGATGACTGCAAGTATTAATATTATCATTGATATAAAATATATACGCAGAAATGGGCATGCATGAATCTTATAAAAGCTGTTTACGGCAGCTCCTTGTCATTTCTCAATACTGTCCCAAAATCGGAAAGAAAAAAAATTGGCCAGTTTTTTACGCCTGCTCCAATAGCAGAATATATGGGTGGCATGGCAACAAATTGCTATGAAACTGTCTATGTTCTTGATCCGGGAGCCGGCAGCGGCGTATTATCCGCAGCTATAGTATCAAAGCTTATTGACGGGAAAGCAAAGCATATCTACCTGGATGCCTACGAGAACAATGTTGGCATTATACCCCTGCTAACAAACAATCTCGAAGCCATTCGCGAAGCGGCAAAAGAAAAAGGCGCAACAGTGCACTATCGCATTTATGATACCAATTTTATCGAAGCCAATCGCAAAGCTTGGACTGGCCTTGCGCCTAATTCCAAATATGATATTGTCATTGGCGAAATGGTGCATGGGCAGCCCAATTTGTATTTTCTATTTATGGCAATGGGTGCGCACCTGCTTAAAGAAAGCGGCGAGATTATATGCATCGTCCCGCGCAGCTTTACGAGCGGCTTGTACTTTACTGCGTTCCGCAAATGGTTTACGTCCCAAGTGCGCATTGAAAATGTTCATTATTCACATCAAGGGGATCTGTCAGCGGAAAAGACAGTATCTTACAGGAGACAGTCATTTTACGGGCAAAAAAAACCACAAACATCCCTGAATATATCGAGATTACAGAGTCTGAAAACCAAGACTGCATTGTCAGCAACCGATTCCATGCACAATACCAAACATGCGTTAAAAATGATGGCAATTCGTTTTTGTTCTTCCCTGCATCAGAAGAAGATGCAAAAACTTTAGAGTTTGTAAATTCATGGCCGAGCTCACTTCCTGAGCTCGGATTTAAAATGAGAACTGGCATTGCCGTGGATTTTCGGGAAACAGAATGGCTGCGCGCCGAAGAAGGCGAAAATGCTGTCCCGCTGTTATGGCCATATAATTTTAACGGCTATCGCATAGCGTTCCCCATAGAGTCAAAGGGAAAGCCTCAGTATTTGCTAAATACTTTAGAAACACAGCGCCTGCAGATGCAAAAGGGTAACTACCTTCTTCTAAAAAGGTTTACCTCCAAAGAGGAGCGCAAGCGGCTGCAGTGCTGTCTGCTTTTTGAGGATGACTATTTATCATTTCCATCAATCAGCACAGAGAACCACTTAAACTACATAGCAAAGCTATCAGGCAAAATGGGCAGGGAAGAGCTTTATGGGCTGTTTGCCGTCCTAAACTCAAGCTATATGGACAATTATTTTCGCATCCTAAACGGCTCCACGCAGGTCAATGCAAACGAGATCAATTCCTTGCCGTTTCCTAGCTACAGCGACATTATTAAAATAGGCAGAGAGGCCGCAGCTCTTGCGCAACTGTCAGAGGCAGGCTGTGATGCTATTTTAGAAGATCTGGCTTCTTGCAGCAGTGCAGGCAGGGCAATTTAGGAGGTATGCTTTGGGCAAATTGGAAGAGGCGAAAGGAATTTTGTCTGCTATTGGGATGCCAAGGCAGCAGTCAAACGATCGAAGCGCTTACGTGCTCTTGGCGCTGGGCAATATGAAAGAAACGGACAGCTGGGCAAACGCCCAGAATCCAGCAAAGCGCATTGTTGACATAATGGGCTTCATGTCTGAGCAGTATGGAAAAGACTATAAGCCAAACAGCCGTGAGACCATTCGCAAAGACACTATACACCAATTTGTTGACGGCGCAGTGGCAGAAAAAAATACAGACAGCGCAAACCGGCCGACAAACAGCCCCAAATACAGCTATTGCTTGACTGGCGAAATGCTTAAGCTTATAAAAACATACGGCACAAGCAGGTGGCAAGAAGCTTTGCAGCAGTTTATATCAGCGCAAGGCACATTAATTGAAAGATACAGCCAGCACAAAGAAATAGGAATGCTGCCTGTTGTCGTGAATGGGCAGGAATTTAGCTTTAGCCCTGGCGAGCACAATTACCTACAAAAACTAGTCATTGAAGAGTTTGCTGCCCGTTTTGCAAAAGGCGCTGAAGTTCTATATATTGGCGACGCAGAGAACAAAGAGCTGATCAAGAACAGGGAAGCGCTTGAAGCGATAGGGGTAAGCATAACGAATCATGACAAGCTTCCAGATGTTGTTCTTTATGCAAAGGAAACGAATTGGCTTTATTTCATTGAAGCAGTTACAAGCGTCGACCCTATTTCATCAAAAAGGATGCAAGAAATTGATGCCATGTCAGCAAAATGCACTGCGGGTAGGATTTACGTCACTGCATTTCATGACATAAATAAATTTAAGAGATTCATCGGCCAATTAGCATGGGAAACAGAAATTTGGATAGCTGACGAGCCAGACCACCTTATTCATTTTAATGGCGACAAATTTATAGGGCCAAGGGATGAGAAGCCTGTTATGTAGTAACGTTTGTCAAGCAGTTTCTTTGCCTATATTCAATTTTAAAGAAGCTTTGCTTGAGGGCATATTGAAAGGGCCAAGACAATTGCAGTTCTTCGGCAGTGGCCACTCTGTTATACGCGGCGGCAGAGCCGCACCATGGGATTGGCTACCGCAGGCCAGTGGTTTCGCCGCAAGCTCTACAGTCTAGGGTCGTGAATCATAAATTTTGTATTGAATCTATGTCAACATAGGCTTCTCGTAGATAGCTAAACCTTCTTTGAATATGCTTAGCCCCTCGAAGATGCCATCAAGCGCATTTCGTGTTTTATTGCCAGTTGCCATTAATTGCGCCTGTCATTCGAGCTGTATTGCCTTGCCATTCATTTCCTTTTATGCCTCTTTTTTGTATTGCATAATACATGCCTTGCTTTCTGTATTGAATTGCCGGCTTCCGATGGATTGGCTTGCCGGCATGCCATCATCTGCTTCGCAGCCTTCGGCCCTTTCAGGCCGCTCATGCCGTGTTGCCTGTCATCATGCCCCATATAAAGCATGCCAGCTCTCTGGCAACGGCTGCAACTGTAACATTGTGCTTTTTTGTTTGGTAGCGCATTTTATTGAATTTTCGCTTGAGCCGATCGCATGCCCTGTCAGCATATGCAATGTCTTTTGGATCGCAGCCTTCCTGCCTTTTGGCCAGCAGCTTGGGCTTCTCCCCTATTCTTCCCCGGCTGTAGCATTGGGCTGATTCCACTAATAGCCTCCTTATGTGGCAATTGCCTGATTTTGTTATTCCCGTAACATTCCTGCTGCTGCCGCTCGAGCTCTCGCCAGGAACAAGCCCGAGATAGGAGGCATATTGGCTCGCTGTGGCAAATCGGCTGAAATCCCCTGTTTCAACAATTGTTGCCAGCGCTGTGCGCTCTTTTATTCCGGCAAAGCATATGAGCTTGTTTACTCTTTGCTCATACTCCTCTGAGTGGGAGATCTCATTAATGCGCTTGTCGAACATTTCAACTTTTGCCAATGATTGAAAATACAGCGCCAAATATTCGCCAAAAGCTTCCTGCAGCATTGCCTCGGAAAAGCTAAGGCTTTTTAGCCAAGAAATATGCATTTGTGTCCAGTAGCTCTTGCCTTCTTTGAATTGCTTGCCGTTTCGAGTGCAGAATGCGATAACTCTTTTCTTTATGCCCTTTAAATGCTCCATCTCATCATCGCGCATCCTTATGCACTCCTTTACAGCATTGTCTTCCTCAGTAGGTATGTGCACAGCGCTGTAAGTGTTGAATGCGAGGCATCTGGCTATCTTGGCTGCGTCCCTCTTGTCAGTTTTTATTTCCCGCCTGTTTGTTTGAGGCATGCTTGAGGGAGCGAGTATCACGCAATAAGCGCCTTTTTCTGAAAGCTGGTGGAACAGGCTGTAGCCGAGGCAGCCGGCCTCATAGCCGCACAGTATTTCGAAATCGTTGCCGCAGGATTTCTTTAGCTGTTCAAAGTATTTGAGAATGTTTTTATAGTCCGGGGCCATTTGGGCTGTAGCAAAAATTTCGTCTTTTTGTGCATCATAGCAGCATAGTGTGAAGCTTGTAGTATGGACATCCATGCCAACGTATAGTATTCTGTTCATAGTGAAGGCCTCCTTTGCATGTGACATGCCTGTTTTGATTTTGTTATATTATAACGTATATAGGCTAATTCACGATTTGCAAACGCGAGGCCTTTACTACATATTGTCTAGTGGGGTTAAAAGAGGAGATAGCAGCAAAACGGAATGAAATTGTTGTAGATTCGTATTCAATGTCAATTGGCGAAATTATGAATCTCTATAAAGATGGCGAATTGGATGTGCACCCAGAGTTTCAGCGTTTTTACGGGTGGGATGAGGAACAAAAAACTAAGCTTATAGAATCTATCTTGCTAGGCATTCCAATTCCGCCAATATTCGTTTCGCAGAGGAGAGATGGCATATGGGACGTAATTGACGGCCAGCAGCGCCTCTCAACCATACTGCAGTTTACGCATCTGCTAAAAGAAGAAAATGGGGAAGTTTATATGCGCCCTTCCCCTCATAAATAAAGCGCTTTCCCACCATGCAGTGCCCATAAGGTTAAAAAAGCAGCTTCCCCTAACGCTCATGCTCCACCCCACCGTCAGGAAGATTGAGTTTGCAAAAAATTTCCTTTATCGTCCTGCTTGCCCCCGTTATCGGATCAAGCCCCAAACTTCCCCCGTATTTCATATGGCCGCAAGCCTCGCAAATACTCCTGCATGCCAGTGCCCGTCACCCGAAAGCTCTGTGCAAATCGGTAGGGGTAAGCGCCCTTTATCGAAATTGCTTATCCAGTTCAACTTCTATTTGCAATTATAAAGGATCCTATTCTGCGCCGCCGCCAATAATCTTTACCCCACTTGCAGACTCTACTGTTTTTGTCGCAAGCTCCTTTATTTCAGCGTATGCTTTGTCAAGCTTGTTTTGCAGTGCTACATTAGCTTTGCCCAAAGACTCAAGCTCTTTTTCAAGATAGGCGTTTTTATCTTCGCTTCGGGCTATTGCGCTTTGGTAGTCTTTTTCTATGAGGGCAGCTTTGTGGTCATGCTCTCTATTGAGCTCAGATAGCGCGGATTTCACTGCTGCAGCTTTCTCTTTGTCAACAAGATCCGCTATGCCTTCAACTTTTGACTCTAAAGACTTGACATACTCTGCTTTGGCTTCAGCTTCAGCAAGCATAGCTGCTGCTTTCTCCTCTTTATTTTGAAGAGCAGCTTCTCTGGCAGCTTTTACATCTTCCCACGCGTTGTTTTCTTTTTCACGCTCTCTTTTGAGGCTGTAGCCAAACTCTTCTGCCTCACGAGCGCGATCGGTCTTAAGTTTTTTGGTTATAGAGTCATATTCTTCTTGCAGCTCAGCCTTTTTTTCCGAATGCTCTGTTTTCAGCAGTTCCAGAGCTATTCTGGCGCTCTCAAGCTTCTCGCTGTTTTCGCTTTCAATCTGCTCTTGGCGCTCTCTTCCAGCTTCGATAATAAGCGTAAGCTTTTGAAGCTCGGTAGAGACTGAATATAATTCATTTAGCCTGGTTTCTTCTACAGTTATGGCTGCTTGCAGATCCTTAAACTTGTTGTTGAGCTCAACTGAGAAGATATTTTGCTCTACAGCTTCTTTTGCGGACGCAACCACTCTTTTCTCTGTCTGTGCCTTTTCTGTCTTTATTGGATCAAGCCTTCCTTTTTCGGCTGCTTGCGCACGGGATAATGCAGCGCTAAGCGCATCAAGTATTTCCGCCTTGGTGTTTTTCATTGTCATTTCGGGTTCTGTTGCCATATCGATTTCCTTTATGTTTATTTGAATGTTGTAAATGTCTTTGTACAGTGCAGTGCGCGCTTTCCAATACAGCGCACTGGATTAACAGGCGGCGGGGCGAAACTCTGCAGCAGCAGGGCCTTATGCCCCAATGCCAAAAGCTTTGCCGCATACCTGTTGTGGCATAATTGCTTTGGCTCATGGGCTGAAGGCGGCAAAGCCATGCATATTAATCGGCAGAAGCTATAGCTGCGACGGCATCAGGCTGCAAGCTCTGGCAGCTATAGCGGAAATTCAAGGCTGTATAAGACTTCATCACCGCCGCTTTTGCATATGCTTGCATGGCCTCCCAGCTTCTCCATAGCCTGCCGGGCGCTTGCTATATCTGAGCCGGGCCCTGGGCTGTCGCTATCAATTCCTGTATCTCCGTCGCAAGTGTATCTGTCAAAAATATCAGGGACTACATTATATGAAATGCTCTTTTCGCTATAGCCTATTTCAAATTGGGCAGTTGTATTGTCCATTCTGATGAAAGCTTTTATATAGCCTCCGTCATTCGTGTTTGATACAGCATTTTCGACTAATACCCAAATAGCTTCCCTGACGAGATCCTCATCGCTGTTTATAATAACGTTTCGGTCAAATATTTGCTGGTAGTGTATCTCTTTGTAACTGATAATTTCTCTAAATGACGCAATAACGCCCTTGGCAGTGTTTGACAGGTTTATCTTTTCATTTCTCATATAGTCCCCAATACAGCCGGCAGCTTTGTGCAATCGAATTACCGGCCTGCTGTTATTCATTATAGCAAGCTGCACTGCGCACCGCAGCATGTAAAGGCAATAACAGCATGAAAAGAAATCCTGAAACTGTATTTTGATCAAGCTTGGATTCAGCCATGTCCGGAAAATATTAGCATTTAATTAGGAAATCATTATTATAATATGAAAACAATTACGCATTCATTTGACAAATGCTGCTAAATACAATAGTATTGTAATAACATTCAATGGTAATAAACGACATAATATGAATTAATTTCAATATTATTTAATTTATTACATACTAGTTTTTGCGCTTTTTGAAGTGGCTACTCGAAACAATTGTGAAAAACTAGCAAAATTTATAGGACATGGGAGATATTAAATGGGTAAAAAGCGGATATTATCACTTGCATTGGCTTTATTCTTAGTTGCAGTGCCATTTCTCGAGCCACAACCGGTTTACGCCTTTGGGCAGAGCCTGTTTGTCAACCTGCATGGCACAAGCTTTGACGGGCAATATATCGAAATTGAAGTGCCGACAAGCGCATCATCGAGCGCAGCTTCAAGGAGCCTTGATTTTTCAGCTGCAGATAAGCAAAAGCTCTCTGAAGCCAAAGACGCTACAGGAAACGCTGTAAATTGGTATTTTCACTATAGCAGCAACGTTGTTATGTATGACTTTGGCAAGACTTTAAAAGAGAACCTTATTATTGTCTTCGGCGAGGACGAATACGAGAAATTCTATATAAGCGATGCAGACCAGAGCATAGATCTTTATGCCGGCACAAATGCCCAGTTGCCAACATGGCTAGGCTTTACTGGCAGCCTCACGATAGAAATTGTTGACAGCGAAAACATCATTTCGCCCCCAATTTCTGATTTTTCTGTTAGCGTGCAAAATGGCATTCTCTCAGACTTGACTGCAGCGCAAAAAAAGCAGCTGGATGACGCTATTCGCTCAATGCCTCCAGGCGGATACCTGGCTTTCCAATTTGCCAGCTCTTCTGTTGTATATGACCTTGATAAGCCACTTTTTGATAACATCATAGCGGCATACGGACAGACCGGCTGGAAGAGGATAACAACAACAAGCCTAACTCCGACTATAAAGCTCAATGTAACAACAGGCCCTGTTGGCGCGCCGGTAGGCAAGGGAGCGCTAAGCGCGGCACATATAAACTCAAGCACGATTAAGCTCACTGAGATATCAACCGGCTCAAATGCAACAACATTCGTTTTGGGAATGTCCAGCTCATCAGGGGGCACTTATTCGACCATAGCAACGCTTACGCTTTCTAACCGAAGCTATGAAGCTACAGGGCTGGCGATAGGCGAGTATTATTACTTTAAGTCAACGCCGTATAACGGGATTAACGGCGGGACGGCATCGGAAGTTTTAAGCGTAAGGGCAAGGCCGCAGCGCCCTGCAACGATGCAGGCGACTGCCCAAAGCAGAGCTATAAGGCTCACATGGGGCGCAGTTAGCGACTGCGACGGGTATGCTGTATATACATCGGAATTGTTTAATGGCACTTACGAGCTTGCTGCATTGGTCTCAGGCAAAAACAGCCTTTCAACGACTATTTCAGGCTTAAGCCCTGGCAGGCAGTACTACCTGAAAGTGTGCTCATACAAGCAATCAGGCGCAAAGAAAGTTCCGTCTGTATATTCAGGGCCTGTAGCAGCAACGCCCCGCTAATTGGCTGGAAGCTATTTATACTTATTTATTTTATAGGCAAATGCATGCAAAGCAGCTATAAGCTCTTATGCATGCATTTAGTCTAGATGTCTATCATTGCGGTTCAGAACTGCCAAAAGCATTAAAGGAGAATGAAATGCGCAAAATTACAGCAACTCTGCTGGCAATACTTATTGTATCAACCTCAATATGCTCTGTTATGGCGCTAACGCCACCGGAGCAGGAAATTCTAACGATTACTTTTGTCGGTGCAAAGGTCGGCGATTCAAACAAAGCATACTATATCATGAGGCGTCCCGGTGTGGAGCGCCCGGCTGTTGTCGAACAGTTTTTAGTTGACATGGAAAATGCAGTGGATGTAAACGGCAGATCTGTAGACTGGTATTTCTATGTTGATGGAACGTGGAAAAAATATGATTTCGGCAAGCATTTTGAAGATAATATCAGATCAGCATATAGCCAGCAGGCATACAGCCAGTTCATTGACTATTTAAAGATCGGCTATACGACTTTATATGCAGCTGCCAAAGGGAGCCGGCCTGTCTGGAATGGCTATACCGGCCCGCTCCGAATAGAATATGGACACTTGCCCCATCCTCAGGTAGTTGGCATTCATTTGCCTGAATTGCCCCCTTCAGTTGTCGTGAATGTAGTTGATGGCCGTATAGCCGACTTTACCAGTGCACAGATAATGGCTATGAAAGAAGCCAATGACGGCATGGGCCCAGACTACTATGCGACATACATTTTCCAGGAATACTCTTTTACAGATGTCACCGAAAAGCTGATATACAATTATAATATTTCCCTGCATGACAATGTTGCGAGAGTGTTTAATGAAAGATCTATTCAAAAAGTATTTACGGAAAGCCTTAACCCGACTATATGGATATACCACTTGAGTGTCGAGCCATACGGAAATGATGATCCTGTGAAAAATATTAAAAGCCAAATAGCCGGTGCCCACATGAACTCAACCACGCTCAGAATTACAGAAACATCAGGCAACAATTATTCACATAGGCTTCAGATGGCCCCTGCACATAATGGGCCTTATGCATTCCAGGCCATGCTGACACCCAGCAACCGCTCGCATGACATTTCCGGCCTCACAACCGGCGAGTTTTATTACTTTGAGGCTATACCTTACAGCAATGACGTTAAGGGAATACCTTCAGACATTTTAGCTCTAAGAGCCAGGCCACAACGCCCTGCAACGCTTAGTGCTACTCCCTTCAGCCGCGGTGTGCGCCTCAACTGGGGTGGCGTTAATGACTGCGATGGCTATGCTGTCTATATGTCAACATCCATAAACGGCACATACGAGTTATACACTCTCGTAGCAGGCAGGAATAATCTTTCCAGTAGTGTAACGGGGCTTGCATCCGGGAGAACTTATTACTTTAAGGTATGCGCCTATAAGCAGGTAGGAGCGAAGAAAGTCCCATCAGTATACTCAGGCCTTGTTACCGCAAAGCCGCTGTAAAGCTCGTTCGGCAACTTTATAAAAACATTAAATAACCCCTATGCCCGGCTTTGTGCCGGCATAGGGGTTCGTACTTGGAGGATAAAGGAAAATAATTGTGGAGCTGTATTGCTATTTATTTATTGCATAGGTGTATTCGCCATTCTCTTTGGTGCTGTAAAAGTCTGCATATGAGAAATTCCATATCATTCGCTTCTTGATATTGCTTATATCTATGCCATTCTTAATAAGGTATTGCCAGAATCCGCTTCCGGATATCTCTCCCTGTAGGATTATTCCAACAGCCTGGCCTCCATTGACGACTATCTTTTCGTACCTGTTTCGGTCTTCCCTGATAATCTCAATGTCGTCTTCATCTGAAGCATTCAAAGACCCGAGAGACAATGTTGCCAGCCCGAAGAAGTTAATGGTATTCTTTAGGGCATAGCGATCATCGTACACCGCCTTTTGGCCGCACATGTTTTTTGCAGCAACTTCGCCCTGCTTCATTGCATTGGGCCATATGCCTGAAAGCCCTGCAACGTCACCCGCAGCGTATACTCCCTCAACATTGGTCATCATGGACTCGTTTACCAAAACGCTTCTGTCCTGGCCAATGCCGCTTCCATCCAGGAAGGCGATTGCAGGCCTTACGCCCGCAGCAACAATAACCATGTCGCTTGGCAGAATCTCGCCGCTCTCAAGCGTTATATATTCGATGCTGTTGCCACTGGCGTTGGCTATCGTGCCATTTACCTTCTTGTCGAGATAAAACGTGCATCCCTGTTTTTCAAACAGTTCCTGGTAAGCGCCAGCTGCCTTTCTGTCAAGGTTAACTGACATTATCCATTCAGCCATTTCTACTACAACAGGCTTTTTGCCCATTTCTATTAAGCTGTAGGCTACATCCATTCCAACAAGGCCAGCGCCAATAATAACTATATTCTCAGCCCTTAAAGCATGCTCGCGAATAGCTTTGGCATCTTCAAACGATCTCAGGCCAAAGGCATTCCTTGCTTCCCTTAGCATGCCGATGGGCGGGACAGAGCTTACAGCGCCTGTAGCTATCAGGAGCTTGTCATAAGCTTCATAGCCCCGGCTATGCTCAACAGTTTTAGATATAGTGTTCACAGACAGCACGCTTACGCCATTTAGCCAGCGTATGCTATTGTCTTCAAAGAAACCCTCCGGAACAAATGAGAGTGACTCTTCGCTTCTTTCTCCGGCAATATATCTATGGAGCAGGCACCTTGAGTATACTTTTTCATCAGATGAGATTACGACAATCTCATCATTTGGCGCTAACTCCCTTATAGTTTTTGCTGCAGTAAGCCCGGCCGCCCCTGCGCCAATAATCAAGTGTTTCATAGCTAAGCCTCCCCTACGTAAATTGCTTTTTTCGGGCAGGATTTCACACAATTCGGATCAAAGCCCGAGTCTGCGCAGAAGTCGCATTTTACAACATATGAGCGTGTTGCTCTGTCAGGCTTGGTAACTCCATATGGGCAATTCATCACGCACATGAAGCACTGGCCGCATTTATCCCTGTCGTACAGGACAAGGCCGCTCTGTTTGTCCTTTGACAGCGCTCCGCTCATGCAGCTCATCACGCATTCAGGCTCATCGCAATGCCTGCAAAAGATAGGCTTGTACGCGCCGTCGCCATCAAGCAGTATCTTGTTGCGCGATTCGTTAGCCGTGTCTTCCAGGTCAAGGAAGTAGACATTTGCCTGGATGCCCTCAGCATGGGACTGCATGCATGCAACAGAGCAATTCTTGCATCCGTCGCACAGATCAGCTTCTATAAAGATTCGTTTCATATGCTTTAAGCCTCATTATTCATTAATCAGATTCAGCGCCTGGCGCTTTTCACGGATAATGCCTTCAAGAGTGTCTGCTGACTCTTTAGCGTCAGCATTGATTATTACCTGCCCGCCTGTCAGGGACTTCATAGATTCTGTTAATACTTCAACAGCAATCTTGCTGCCTGTCACGAATGGCGGGAGCCCAAGGTGCAGCGGCAAGCCTAATGCCAGCGCAAATGCCCCGTCAGCCAAAGCTTGCTCTTCGAGCCATTGAGGCGCTGAAAGCACCAGCGGAAGCTGCGGTATATCTATATTAAGAGCTTCTGCCAGCTCAGTTGCCACCAGCTCAAGCCTTCCAATGGCAAGGCATGGGCCAAAGTTTAGTACAGGCGGTATCCCCAACTGCTCGCATACTGCCCTGAGCTTAGGGCCGGCGAACTGGGCTGCCTCAGGCGACATAAGCCCTACATTTTCAAGGCCGCCTGATGAGCATCCGGCGCTAAGGACCAAAATGTCTTTGGCAATGAGCTCTTTTACAAGATCAACCGTAAGAACGTCATGGCCTCCGGCTGTCAGGTTTGAGCAGCCTACTACGCCGGCTATGCCTTTAATGGCGCCGGTAGCGATAAGGTTGATTAGCGGTTCCCAAGTGTTTCCGAGGAAAGCTTTCAGCGAGCCTTCGCTTACGCCGGTGAGGGTAGTGTCATTGCCATGGCCTTGCAAAAGATTCATTTTCACTACGCTGCGGCGGGTTTTATATGCTGCTATTGCCTCATCTACGATATCAAGCAAAAGCGCTTCGCGGTTGGCATAGTCAAATTCCTTTAGCTCAGCGTTTGCTTTCTTTGCAACGCTGTCAAGGCATATCTGCTTGATTAGCAGCTCATCGCATATTGCCTCTATGCCGGGCAAAGTGCAGTTGAATTCAGAAAGCACAACATCGATGCCGCCTGTAGCAAGCACCGGCTCGCTTATGAAGTTGTTGCCTGCGTGGCCGCTGTATACCTCAACATTATGCGCGCCCCTTAACTGCATGTCTTGGCCTACGCATGTGCATCCGACAAGCTTTATCCCTTTTGCGCCTGCTGACTGGACTTTTACCAGAATATCAGCATCGCTCAGGCGGTTTTGCATATGGGTGAATATAGAGTGCTGGTGGCCTGTTACCATAATGTTGATGTAATCAGGATCTATCACTCTGAGGCCTACCGGAGCGATTCTGATCACAGGCTCTCCAAGCATCACATCGTTTAGAAGGTTTGTCAGCGTCAAGCCGTAAATTCCAGTCGATATGCCAAGCTTCAGGCAGTTGACAAGCATTTCCACCGGATCAGAGTTGAGGTTTGTTGATGTTTTGACAACAGCTTTAAATACCTCAGACTTTGCCCCGCCAGGAAGAATGCCAAGCTCTTTCCAGCGATTGTACCTTGGAGGGTACGCAATTTTCTCTGTGAGCTCCATAACTTCATAGTCAGGCTTATACAGATCCGCGAGCACGGCATCAGCAACTTTTACAGCTTTTTCATAGTTGTCCGCGCCATCGATTGAGAAGAGATCGCAAAGCTTGTTGAGGGCGTTAATGCCCTTGAGCTCGCCTTTGGCAAGAGCGGTGCTCTTCAGGTTTCTTGCTGTGTTTTCTACAACATGGATATAGCAGCCAGAGCCTGCAGATACAGCTCTAAGGAAGTTGCGCGTAACAATTACGTCTGCTGAAGCTCCGCATACGCCTTTTGGCGCATCAGGGGAAATGCGGCATGGGCCGTTTGCGCATAGGCGGCAGCAAACCCCTTGAAGGCCAAACCCGCATTTGGTGTCCTGCGACTCAACGCGATGAAACGATGTTTCCATCGTGAGATCTTCGATGAAGCATTCAAGCTTGGTATCTGCGCTCTTGCAGACTGTGCAGCTGTAGCGTTCATTCATGTTTTTCGTGTCTCCTTAATGTTGATAAATTTTGTCAACTTTAGTGGTGTAGATATATGCTCCAAGCGGCAAGCGGGCACTTAGATCAGCTCGTCCATGCTCTTTGCTTGCAGCTCACGCTTTATCACATTTTGTATCCGATCAAACTCACAATGCACACTGCATTGCTTTGTGCCTTCATTGTTAGGGCAGTAGTTGCCTTCCTTAAGGCAGTGAAATAGGAACACGTCCTCGTCGATGACTGAAATAATGTCATACAGGCTGATGCCTTCAAGAGGCTTAATCAGGCAGTAGCCTCCTTTCGGGCCTTGGCTGCTCTGAACAAAGCCTGCATTTTCCAGCTTCTTTAGGATCTTGTAGGCAAACTTAATGGGTACGAACTCAACATCGCAAATGGACTTCACAGTCCTCTTGCTGCCATCAGCCAGTGCCCTCAGTATCCGTATGCTGTAATCTGATTCTTTCGTCAAAAGCATTTTTTACCATCCAATATCTTGGAGTTATGGCTTGATAATAATATACTTGACGAAAAATATCAAGTATAATCACATGGTATTTTATTGGCATTGGTACCAAGTTGCAGCTTTGCTTCCAATTATATATTATTGCTAATAATATTTATACTTAATCATAAATAATTAATACAAAACGCTACAAATATATTTCCACAATTGGCTAAATAGATAGATAGGGTCTAACAGTTTACACCCCGAAGCTGCTCGCGGCTTTGGCATATTTTCGCGCAAGCTATGATAATAATGGCATTTATAAAGTTCCTTTGATTCGCGCAGCTGTGAGGCTTCAGAGCTGCCGGCTAAATACGGGCTGCAGCATGTAATGTATAGCCAGCATGTTTTTATTTGTCTTTTTATTTCCTGGATAAAATGCCCGCAGGCATAGGAGAGGGCTTCCAAAAGCTATCGCTGAGGCTTGTTAAAAAAGGCAACAGCAGCCCCGGCATGCTGTGGCAATAAAGATAAGGAACGGATGTTCCAAGCAGGGAATCATTCCAGAATTTTATGGTATAATGAAAGCATAGCAGCAAGCAGCTACATTAAATGGATTGCTGCCGCTTATATATAGCAAAAGAGCATTGGATCGCAAAGCATATCTTAAAACAAGCATTGCTATGTACCGGTTTTGAGGGTGAAATGGCTGATAAAGATGAATACTCTTCATTCTCGATACCGCTGCGAAAGCCGCAGCCAATAAAAGAAGAGCCACAGCAAGCAGAACCCGGCCAGGAAGAAACAGCTTCCGGCTTGTCTTTTGATGATGAATTTTCAGAGATCGAGTATGAGTTCAAAGCAGGCAGCGCTTCGAAAAACCTGGATTTTATTGATGCCAAACCCCAAAAAATCACGCAAATAGAAGCTAACCCGATACGTGAAAAATTCTATAAAATGCGCAGCCTGGCATCAGACAACCCTTTCGCTCGCAACGATGCGAAGATATTTTACCATCAGGCAGTTTACATGGAAGGCTTTGATGATGATTATGAGGGCGAAGCGGAGTTCATGATGTATTATCCATACTATCAGCATATGGGTTATGAGCAGCTGCGCACATACTTCACCTGGCGCAAGCATGTGCGCTCGGGAGATATATGGCATACGTCACTGAGCTATATATTCCTTCATATTTATGAGCTTTTGTCAGGCATAGGCGTTGAGAGCGCTTTGGATGGCCTTAACAGGATTATGGATCTCTGGCTGGCGCTAAGGGAGTATGAGCCTTCGCTTGACAACTATCTGCCACAGTGGCTCAAGGACTACCACATCTATTATGAACTGCCCCACACCTTCATTGAATTTATAGAAGAGCACAGCCTTCATGAATTCTACAGCGAGCTCCTCTTATTCAGCGACAGCAAAGATCAGGAAGGCAGCCTGTCGCTATGGAACGGCGTTTCCAGCTATAACATAAAAAAATCCAAGTTTTACGAAGGCAATGAGCAGCTTTTAGCAGCGTCCTTTCACGCTGTGCTGGATGCAATAAAAAAGCTTTGCTCCAGCCGCAATGCCAGTATAGAGGATCTCTTTGTGCATAGCACATATGAAGGCATAAGCTGGCACCCGTTCCCCAGAGCGCTGTTTTACAGTGAAAAAGCCCAGCGCGACCGGCAGGTTGAAATGCCCGGCAAGGAAGTTTTTTATTGCCTGAACAATGTATGGTATGCCAATGCAAGCGTTGAGCATTCAGGCAAACGGGAGCTTATTGGCTACATTATAAAAAAGACAGAAGCATCTGTGCGCCAGGCATCGAAATATAAGTATAAGATCACAGCTTCGATAAGCCCGGCTTCACAGTCTATAAAAAAGCTCAAAGAGATTGGCATAAAGGCTTCAGAGCTTGAGAGCGCGATAGATGCAGCTGTAAGAGAATATTTCGCAAGCCTTAGCCGCACTGTGGTCACTGTCAGCCTTGGCAACCTGGAGCGCATACGCGAAGAGGCTCAGGGGACCCAGGAAATGCTGGTTGTAGAAGAGGAGGGGAGTGAAGCAAATGATTCGCTTTCCCGTATGCCAGTTGAGAGTGTCGGCGAAATTGCAATAGAAAACCAAAGTGAATTGGGAGAGTGGCAGGCCCTTCGCCAGGCTTTGAGCCCTGATGAAATAGAAGCCTTGAGAATTGCCTTGAAAAGCCCCGGCTCAATCAAATCATTTGCGATTAGCAAGGGTGTTATGCTCGAAGTATTGGCTGACGGCATAAATGAGAAGGCATCTGACATTATTGGCGACAGCCTGCTTGAGCTTGATTTTCGCGATCAGATGCTTATTTATGATGACTATGAACAAAACGTAATTGAAATAGTAGGGTAGGAATATGGATACACAAGTGCCAACTCGCGTTGCGAATATTCTTATGAATGCCCTTAAGGGGGGGGTCGTCCCCCGTATCGGGCTTGAATATATTACAGTAGGCAGAGCGCAGGAGATAGCTGCGATACTGCATGACATCGATATGATTGCTGACGGCAGCGCATCTTTCCGGTTTATAGTCGGCAAGTATGGCAGCGGCAAGAGCTTTCTGCTCCAGACAATAAGAAACTACGCTACAGCTAAAGGGTTTGCTGTGGTTGATGCTGACCTTTCCCCCGAGAGGCGCTTTGCAGGAACCAAAGGCCAGGGGCTGGCAACATATAAGGAGCTTATTCAAAACCTTTCAAGCAAGTCAAAGCCGGATGGAGGCGCACTGCCATTAATACTTGAGAAGTGGATCTCCGGCATACAGGTATCAGTGAAAGCTCAGACAAACGCCGAAGGCGAAGAGTTTGACCGCCTGGTCGAAAAGCAAATATATGCTGTTGCCTCATCGCTTGAAGGCATGGTAAACGGCTTTGAGTTTGCCAGGGCTATCGCTATATACTGGAGAGCGTACAGGGAAGATGATGATCTGATGAAAAGCAATGTGCTCAGATGGTTTAGGGGGGAATACCCGACCCGAAGGGAGGCAAAAGCTGATCTTGGCATCAACTTCATTGTCACAGACGAAACGTGGTATGACTTCCTTAAAATACTTGCTATCTTTTTAGTGAGCGCCGGCTATAAGGGGCTGCTTGTCGTAATAGATGAGCTTGTCAATATCTATAAGATACCAAACTCCATCACCAGGCAGAATAACTACGAAAAAATACTTACAATGTATAACGATGTTCTGCAGGGAAAGGCTAAGCACATCGGTTTTTTGATGGGAGGCACCCCGCAGTGCATTGAAGACAAATACAGAGGGCTGTTCAGCTATGAAGCGCTGCGCTCGCGCCTGGCGCAAGGGCATTTTTCAGCCGATGGCCTGCTTGATCTGTCAGCGCCAATAATACAGCTGCAAATGCTGACCCAAGAAGAAATGTATGTGCTTATCGAAAAGCTTCGCGATATACATGCGCAGCTTTACAAATACAGCCCGGCGCTCTCGCATGATGATCTTATATATTTTCTCACAGTAGAGTATAACCGCGTCGGGGCAGACACCCACATAACACCCAGGGAAATAATCAGAGACTTTATAGAGCTTTTAAATATCCTTCACCAGAATCCGCATACAGATATCGCATCGATCCTTGGCAGCAATAGCTTTGAGCTTGCCAAAGGAGGGATTACAGACGAGGAAATTCACAGCGAATTTCAGGAATTTGAGGTATAAGCATGGATGTGTTTGACAGGCTGGCGCCATTTATACAGGATTTTATATACCAAAACAAGTGGGAAGAGCTAAGGGGGATCCAGGTAGCTGCTTGTGAAATAATCTTTGAAACCGATGACAACCTTCTTCTCTCAAGCGGCACTGCTTCCGGAAAAACAGAGGCTGCGTTTCTGCCTGTGCTTACAGAGCTGTACAACAAGCCCTCAAAATCTGTTGGCGTTATGTATATATCTCCTCTTAAGGCGCTTATCAATGATCAGTTTAAGCGGCTCGAGCAGCTATTGCTCGACTCTAACATACCGGTTGTAAAATGGCATGGCGACGCTTCGCAGAGCAAAAAGGATGAGTTGGTAAAAGACCCGCAGGGGCTTTTGCAGATAACGCCTGAATCGCTTGAGAGCCTGATTACAAATAAGCGGGGCGCTAGCATTAGAATGTTTTCTGATTTGCGCTATGTTATTATCGACGAAGTGCACCACTTTATGAGGGACGCTCGGGGCGTTCAGCTGCTTTGCGTTCTGGACAGGCTGCAGAGGCTTGCCGGAGTAAGCCCAAGGAGAATCGGGCTGTCGGCAACGCTTGGCGATGTCTCGCTTGCCGAAACATGGCTAAACACAGGAACGAATAGAAAATGCGCTTCGCCGATTACAGACGAGGGCAAAAAGAAAATTCGCTTGCACATCGAAAGGTTTGTTAACTATGCGGACAAACAGCGGGATTTTGAAGACTTGGACGGAAGCGGGTTCGTAATTAATGCTTCCTCAGGCGGCGACATAGGCAGCAGGGAGCACTACGAGTATCTGTTTAAGCATACTCTGGACAAAAAGACTATTATTTTCACAAACAGCCGGGAAGAAACGGAGTTTGTCATTGCCAACCTGCGCGAAATCGCTCACCGGCACAAATCGCCTGATGTTTACAGAGTCCACCACGGCAATGTTTCTGCACTCATCAGGGAATCTACTGAAGACGAAATGAAAGCTAACGACGAGAAGATCGTCACTGGCGCGACTGTAACATTAGAGCTTGGCATTGACATAGGCTCACTGGATCAAGCAGTGCAGGTAGGCGCACCAATAAACGTATCGAGCTTTGCCCAAAGGCTGGGCCGCTGCGGAAGAAGAGGCCAGATACCTCAGCTGCTTTTCACTTTCGTTGAGAACATCCGCATAAACTCCGGCGATATTTTAGGCCCGATAAATTGGGAGTTTTTAAGGACGATAGCCATAATTGAGCTATATACAAAGGATCACTGGCTTGAGCCTATATACCCGCATAACCATGCATACAACCTTCTCTACCACCAGACAATGAGCCACTTAAAGAGCTGTGGAGAGCTTTCTGCCGCAGCATTGGCACAAGCCATGCTTGGCCTTGGCAGCTTCAGGCATATATCTCAAGAAGACTATAAAGAGCTGCTGTCCTATCTGATATACACACAGCAGCTTGAGAAGACAGAAAGAGGAGGCCTTATAATAGGCAGGGAAGGCGAAAAGGAAGTCAACAGCCATAAATTCCTGTCTGTTTTCCTTGCGCCGGAATACCTTCTTGTCAAGGATGAGAACCGCACTATCGGCACTGTAGACAAGGTCTATCCGGTTGGCGTTCGCTTTGCCCTGGCAGGCCTTACATGGGAGACAATTGATGTCAATGTTAAAAGCAAGGTCATATTTGTAAAGAAAGTGCCGGGAATATCAGTAGTGGATTGGGATGTGGATTTTGAAGTAGAGCTTCATACGGTGCTGGTTAAAAAGATCAGAAGCATTCTGCTTTCTGAGGAGCAGTATCCCTACCTGAGCGAGAGGTGCAAAGAGCGTTTTGCAGAGATACAGTATATAGCCAAAAACAGTGGCATCTTAGACAATCTGGTTACGCCGTTGTCAGATAAAAAGTACGCTGTTTTCCCATGGGTGGGCACAAGGCAGCTGATGACACTGCATTATGCTTTGCTTGACAGAAAGATTAAGAACAAGCTTCCATGGATAACAAGCGTATTCCTTGAAGTATATTTCGATGGGACTACAGAAGAGCTGGAGTCAATTATATATGATATTTTGGAATCCGACTTGAATTTATACGATTTGCCACTGCCTGAAAAAGTGCAGGTTAAAGGGAAATATAATGAATTCATACCTCTCGGCCTTCTTAGAAAGCAGTTCATTGAAGACTACCTTGATTTTGAAGGCCTTAAAAAAGGTATGCAGTGGGATCCGAATTGAAGGCAGTGAAATGCATATGTATTGAAACCATCAATGATTTCACATCCTGCTTCTTTAGGTAATTGCAGCTCGACATGCTATCTGTTGAGCCGTAAGTTCCTGCCTGATTTTTCAGGCTAGGCTATATCTTCCAGTCAATAAATGTCGAATTCATAGGGTTTCATATGGAAACCATTAATTGATAAGAAGATGAACCGCACGAAACTGAGAGAAGCCGCCGGATTGAGTTTTAATGTCATTGCCAAAATTGGAAAATGCGAGCGGGTATCCATGGAGAGCCTGATTAAATTTGTGAAGCGATTAAATGCGCTGTCGCAGACATCGTAGAATTTTTTTCCAAATGATCTGGACGCCTAATGGAAGAGCGGAAAAATCCGAAAATCAGGAAAATCAGTAAAAACCGAATTTTCCAGACGCATCTGGAAAATTCAATATGTGTTCGAGCTTTTAGGAGTGCGCAAAAACAAGATCGTATTGGAAAAGGATTTAGAGGTTGCTTTTTGAATAGCCGCGACCTAACTCCAGAGTTAATCGTTTCGAAAGCTCGGTATGAACTTGCTAACCATACTGCGCTTTCAACTCGCCGTTTTGCTCGTTTTCTACTATCGAATGTCCATCTTCCATTAAACAGAGAGCATATTATTATTTATGTCATGGGCAACACGCTGTCGTGCCGTTTCCATAATTGTTTTTTTCATCGGCCCATCTGTCTACCTCAGCTGCCTTATGGCTATCTTGCACCTTCTGCTTTCGTATGCAATGCCAGCGGCTACGGCTGTGCTGTAGCCGGCAACAGCATCTGCATACCTTGTGCCTATTATCTGCTCTATGGCTTCTTCGGCTTTTCTTGCCAAGCTTTCATCGCCCTTTGAGCGCGAGAATTTCTCTTCTATTATGATTGCGGCATCGAGGCTTTCGTTTGTGCAAAGAATGTCTGCATACCCGTCGCCTGACTCGGCTTCGCTTGAAACGCGCCAGCTGCCGCAGGCTAGAAGGGCAGTTGTAATATGGTGGTAATGCCTTTCCTTCTCCATCTTAAAGCCGCCATGGACGGCAACGCCGTCCTTTACGCTAAGGATCTCCCCAAACAGCTCATTGATTACAGCCTCCGCCCCCTCAGCGTTGCCTGCAAGCAAAGCAGTGAATAAATCGTCAGCCTTCCCCTTGTTTATGGGCATGGCTGACTTTGCCCAGGAAAGCGCGTCTTTTCTCAAAGCTTCCCTAACCTCTTGGTTCGGGGCTCTAAGCTCATACATATCATTGTCTGTTTTTTTCACCCATGTGAGGTAGCCTGCCATGAACATCATGTCCCACACAGCTTCGCTCCCGGGGGTGTCAATGAGATCCCTGTATGTTGCCAAAACTGACACGCCCTTTTCAATTGTGCCCCCGCTAATAAGATCCTCAATCGAAGACAGGGCTTCAAGGCCGTCGCGCTTAAGCATATCCCGCACCAAGTCGTTTGAGGCTGTGTTGGCCCAATGCTTTTCCAATTCAGCGCTCCCGTCTTCCAGCATATCGCTGCACGCATTCACAACAGACCATGGGTTGTACATTTCAAAGCTTCCAATTCTATACCCGTCATAAAACTCTTTCATCTCAGCCATTCGATCCTCAAAGCCATAATAGCTGAGCATTGAAGCCACTTCATCTTCAGTAAACCCGAAATGGGCGCTGAACTTGGTATTTAGGGGCGAATATACGCGGATATTGTTGAGATCCGAAAATATGCTGTCTTTTGATATTCGCAGCACTCCGGTCATTACGGCAAACTCTAAATATGGGTTGCCTTTCAGCGCCTGGCCAAAGAGCCCTCTAAAAAGGCTGGCCATCTCCTCATAGTATTTCATAAGGTAAGAGTTGTTTGCCGGAGCGTCGTATTCGTCAATAAGCACTACTGCATTTTTGCCATATCGCTGAAACAGCGCTTTTGTCAAAAGCTGAATGCTCCCTTCAACATCAACCTTGTCAGCCTGCTTTGCAGACATTCTGTCAAACACTGCATTTTCGTCATCGTCAAGCTCTATGCAGCCTTTGCCAATTCCAAGCCTTTTCGCTTCGTTGCTTATTCGCAGAGACAGCTTTGCCAGCATCTCATTGAAATTGTTGGCGCCCATATCCTTAAATGACAAAAATATAACCGGATGCTTGCCTTTGTGCTCTTCGCACAAGCTTTTTTGCTGTGCTATTGCAAGG
>Ga0082212_10002942_pt1 | contig 24399 bp, 22 predicted proteins | sample TergutNt197P3_FD_71548 | JGI IMG/M metagenome (GOLD analysis project Ga0082212, IMG submission 71548) | Neocapritermes taracua P3 segment gut microbial communities from Petit-Saut dam, French Guiana - Nt197 P3 | ecosystem: Host-associated > Arthropoda: Insects > Digestive system > Gut ... | reverse complement strand
AATTGACGGTGAGAAAAGGCTATGGTTTTTCGTCGGACGAATCGCTGAAAATCGCTTTATTTCACGCTCTCGGAAGACTGCCAGAACCAATATTTACCCATAGATTCTGGTAGAGAGGCAAAATAGATAATAATCCTACCAAAGTTCTCGTGACGGAATGACTCGACCGTAACTCTAATCATAGGATTTCCAAGTACGAATTTTTTATAATTCCTCGATGACCACGTTGGAATTCGTATAAATGTCGATTTCGGCAGCAATTTTCAGGGATTCACGGACAATTTCGGTTGCCGACAAGGAACTGTGAGCGGCAAGAGCCTTTGCGGCAGCCATGGCGTAGTCGCCGCCGCTCCCAATTGCCAAAATGCCGTCCGACGGGACAATCACATCACCTGTTCCTGATAAAAGCAACGTCGAGGAGGCGGCAACGACGATCATCATTGCTTCCAATCGGCGTAACACCCGGTCGATGCGCCATTCCTTTGCCAATTCCGTTGCCGCTCGGGGAATGTTCGAGGGATAGTCTTTCAATTTTGTTTCAAATCGTTCGAGCAGAGCAAACGCATCGGCAGTTGAACCCGCGAAGCCCGTGATGACTTGTCCATCGAGAAGTTTTCGTATCTTGTTTGCGTCCGCTTTCATCACGGAACTACCGAGCGTAACTTGTCCATCTCCGCCGAGGGCGACTTTACCGTCTCGGCGTACAGTGAGTATCGTTGTCATGAAAAAAATAAAAACAAAAGAGTCGCCCCATTATATCAGATGCATCGCATTCGTCAGGGGACAGGATCATTTTCGGGGGACATCGGAATATCTTCGTTTCCGTACCTCGGAAGTGTTGCTAATGTACGTGATCTCCATGTTGAACTCCGCCGCTCCCCGCAGTTTTCTGTGTAACGGCTTCTAATGCGGATAAAATAAAACCCGCTCCTCGTTTCGCAATCTTTGCTCCGGGACGAACAGATTCATCTTGGGCAATCACAACAACGTCTTTCGTTTGATAAAGCACGCGGACTGGTTTTTTGCGCCAAATCTTTTTCCCGTCTTCGCTACCGACCCATTCGAACACGCACATTTCCCGTAAATTTTTGGCAACAGCATCAACCGGCAATACAATGCAATTCGGCAACGGCTCGACTTCGATGTTCAATTCGCAACGCTGCCCCGGTTTGAAATGCCACTGAATATACCGCCGAGGATTGCTTTCCCCCTCAATTTCGTAGTCCGTAAATCGGTTTTTCAAATCGACATAACAAAACAATGTTCCGCTGGACATATCGATTTTGTTGTCGATGGAGCGTAGAACCAAACCACTCACTATTTCTCGAAAACCGTTTCCTTCAAAGGCGGCATCTACCCGGCTTTTGGAAGTTAATGCCTGCACCAACTCTTTTTCGTTTGCCGTAAAAACTTTTCCCTTAACAGCAAGTTTGCAGTAATCGGTTAACTGGCAAAGTGAATCTCCGATGGCAACGTTTTTTCCTACGGAGACAAATAATTCGTCGACAGTAAAAATATGTGCCTCGTCATCGGCATGGGCAGTTGAAGCGATACTTTCTTCGTTTTCAAACGGGGGAGCATAGACTGTCATATTGCGGATGATCGTACTATTTTTTTCCAACGAGTCGATTATGTCCGACTCGTTCAACCCTTGCAGTAGCAAGATATTTTTTTGAATTTCGATTTCAGAATCGATTTGGATTTTTTCGTACTCCAACTCACGGCGTTGTCTCGGAACGATCTGCGGATCGAGTCCCGAAAGCCGATCAATTTCGGCAATATTGATTTCTCGTTTTCGTAGCAGTGTCAAAAATTCGGACTGGGTTTTCACCAGTTCCTGTTGGTTGAGCAGAATATCGAAAAGTGGTTCGTCCGGCTCAACAGCAACACCGGTTTCGTGATGAATTTTTGTGACGATCCCGGAAACCGGCGATGGTACGGTCATCATTGAAAAACCGGGACGCTCGACAACAACGGCAGGGAAAGAGAACGATTTGTAATAATTGCTCACCTCGACCGTTATGATTGCTGAATCGTCGTCGATACCGATATTCTTTGCCGCCGCCCAACTCAATACGATTTCGGTAACTTCGTTTGGGGTGGTGACAGGAGTGCGGTCATGTCCAGAGTAATCGTCTTCGGGAACAAGAGCCGTCGTTTGCGCCGTCCACATCGTCAGAGAAACCGCTCCGATGATCATCGCACTGCTCAATCCGAGAACAATAATGGTGTACAGTAACTTCACAGGTTTTTCGAGGTTGCGGCTAGTTGTTTGTATGATGTTCAATTTCAATTTCGGAGTTCAATCCTTTATCTGTGTTGTCCGATTTATTGCCTTTGACATAATTGCCCATGGCGATAAGAATGTTGCCCGCCAGATCACGTACCCTTTCAAACCAATTTCTGAATCGATGCTCGCCGGTTCCCCAGCCAGACCAAACTCTGCCTTTCTTTGGGGACGTTTGTTTTGTCATGCCCCCATATAATGCATCAACCCACTTCTCGCAAAGGTTCACGACTTTCTCCCGCATCATTTGATCGTTATCCTCGCCGGTAATTTCCTGCGTGAGAATTGTGGAAAAACCCATGTCTTTATTGTTTACATAATCGGCAAATTTAATCTTCTCGCCGGTACCCAAATAAACAATATCGGCATTGAGCAAATCGTTGTACTTTGTCGCGGAGTCTAAGCGAAGCCGGACAAGTGTTTCTTTGAATTCAGGACGCACACAATCATTTTTCAGGCTTTCTTGTCCATGTCTGACTGAAGACGTAATCGTTTGTTTCACGGCGAGGTCATGATGCAACTGAACGGTTTTTTTGATAAAGCGGTTAAGAACAAAATCTTTTACTTTATTGAATCGCACATCCATCCCTGTTTTAACATTCAATCCGTTCAAAAAAGCGTGTGCATGAATACATTCAATGACAAGGTCTCCAATGAGTCTGGAGCGTCGCATGTCCACGCTGTCGGCGGAACTGTCATAGATCGTGTCTGCCGGTGTCGGTATTTCATCACTTAACAGCAGGTTGAATTTCATTTTCTGTTTCATTGGTTTTCCCCGGTTGAAAGGCACCCCAAAGTGAAAAAATTAGGCAAACATCGGTCGTAACCATTCACGATTTTTCGCATTTTATCCTGAAATAGGTCTTTCGTCAAGAGACGAAAAAGAGTATTGCGCCAAGAAAGCCTGCCGAAGATCAAGTCGATAACATCGCCGTACAGCCATTGAGTAATAAGCGATACCAAACTCCTCACTGGCATCAATGATTCCTCTGGTTGCAAGAAAAATACGTTTGCCGGCTTCTTTGATGGAAGCGGCGGGACGTTGGCGAAACTCGTCTTCGATGGATTGTTTGTGTTCGTCCAATTGACTCTTGGGGCGAAAGGGTTCTCGATGTTTGAGTGCTTCGATGCCGCCGTCTTTGTAGAGGTGCAGGTGTGTGCGAATGGTTTTGCCATTACGACCGGTCAGTTGTTGGATTTGTCCGGTCTTCAGTCCTTTGGCTTTGAGGTAAACGGTATCGCAACGTTTCATGACCATCGGATCAGGATGGTGAAAGCGTTCGTAATTCAACGCGTCAATATCTTGTTGGCTAAAATGCAGGGTGAGCATGAGTTCTTCCTTGAAGCAAAAAAGTAATGACGGAGTATAAACATTTTCCCGTTTCAGAAAAAGACCAATTTGTGGCAGGGGACGGTATAGTTGGGAAAATGGAACTATACCATTAAACAAAAACAAACTTAAATTGAACAGGTTATTTCGTTACAATTCCTAAACTCAAAATTTTGATGGACGATCAAGACCTTCGTGTCAAACTGGGCAGAGCCGGTCACGAAATGATGAAAGCAATATGCTCCTGAAAAGATTTAGGATCAGTGGGAAGAGTTGATCGAAAAAGTTGTGCAACAACACCGGCGGGGTAAGGCGGCGTGAGCGTTCCGTCGGAACAGTTGAGAGTGCGTGTGGCATTTTCGCCAGCATGGCATAAAGCAAGTGTGTGCATTGATGGGAGACTAATTCTCTCCGTGCAAATCGGCAATGTAAAAACAGCCGTAGGTATGCACTCGGTCAAGTTTGTGCAGTTCCTTCGCCTTTTCCATGTCGAACGTAAGGATTTCTCCCAACTTCGTTTCTTTTCCCTGATATTTGACAGGCACTGTGTCGATGTAGTCCGTCCGCAGTCCGCCGCTGCGCCATAAAACCCGAGTCTTTTCCGCCGCTGTGTTCAAAATTGCGTCCCACTCGGAAACCAACGCATCGTAAAGATGGTGCGAAAGCCAGTCCATGTGATCCAATAACACAAACCGCGAAATTGTGCCGGAGTGTCCACGCAAAAATCCTTCGACTGTATTGGTATGCGTACTGATTCGATTGACCAATCCCCCTTTGAGTGCCTCGAAATTTTTCTGTTCCAAGTATTCGGGACAACAATTCGGTGCGTAAGAACCCGTTGCATAGAGCCGCCAAAAGTAGTTGTCCTGAATCGGTAACGTGCCGAACACGGAATCGAGACAATCTTGTACGAACTTGACGACTCCTCCTTCGTACTGCGTTTCGATTTGTTTACGTTGCGACAGGGGAACGCCGAGCAACGAAAGAGTCGTGTCCCGGTTCATGATGAATTTGACTTTTCGGCTCCACAGTTTTTCCCGAAGCCGATGCCATATCTCCCGCTGTTCATCCATCGTTTGTGCATTGAGAATATCGTGAACGTCGGCACGCATTTTTGTTCGATCAATGATGGTGTTCATCAATCGAGCAAACGCACCGGTTGTCCCACAGAAGTAAAAACTTTTGCGCTTGCTGTCGAAGTATTTCCGAATCCGCCGATCCCAATACCGCTGTGTCCACGGGGACAAATCGTGGCGCAGTTTTGCGTGGTAAATACCTTTGATACCGGTCAAGCGACCGTTTCCGAAAAGTTGAAAGAACGTGGCATAATCGAGGTTGCGGATGCCGGATATTTTGAGTTCCAGCAGTGCATTTTGCCGGGGATTCATATCGACGGCATAGACGTGATTGAGACCGGTCAGGGCGTAAGAAAGGGCGTTGCAACCCGCCGAAGTGATGACCAGCAGGTTGTCTTCGGGAGTCAGATTGAGCACCTGTTTATCAATACGCGGGTCTTCCCAGCAAGTATTATAGACGAGATTATTTCCGTGAACGAGTTGAAAAACCCGACCGCTCACCCATTCGCTGATTTTTTTCATTATTTTTATGAAATGAGAATCGACAACTATATCATCGTCTTCCTATTTTAACCGATAGTGGAGAAAAAGCGAGGGATGCCCGTTGGCAGAGGTTGACATCGGCAATTTTCCCCGTTAGAATGGGAGCGTGAGTCACTTGGTCATTAACCCCCATTCAACACGATGAAAAAAACATTCGCATTGTCACTTTCCTTCTCCAGTCTGTTTCTGTTTGCCGCAATGGCACACGCACAGGAACTCAACACTCTAACCCCTGCCGAAGAGGCACTAGGCTTTGAACTCCTCTTCGACGGCAAAACCGTGTCGCTGGACATCTGGCAGGATGCCAACTCTATTGCCGGTTATCCCGTTGAAGACGGCGTAATCATTTGCCGAAAAGGGGGCAACCTCCTCACGAAAAAGGAGTACGGCGATTTCATTTTCCGTTGTGAATTCAAACTTCCGCCGGGCGGAAACAACGGCGTGGGCATTCGGGCGGAATCCGTAAACAAAGATGCAGCCTACAACGGAATGGAAATCCAAGTCCTCGATAACAGTGCCGCTCAGTATCGAACGCTCCAACCGTACCAATATCACGGTTCGATTTACGGCGTTGTCCCAGCAAAACGGAACGCCGAAAAAAACGACTATCAAAAGCCGCTGGGGGAATGGAATTATCAAGAAATTATTGCCAAAGGATCGAAAATCAAGGTCATCCTGAATGGTGAAATCATTGTCGATGCGGACATCTCGGCGTTCAAAGACCGTCCGACGATTGACGGCAACAATCATCCCGGCTTGCATCGGGAAAAAGGTTTCATCGGTTTTCTGGGGCACAATGATCCGGTGCAGTTCCGTAACATTCGGATTAAGTCGCTGGATTAGTTCCCGTCCTTCTCTCAAAAGGAACAACTCCATAGAATTTAGACCGTTGTCGTCAAGGGATGTCCTGCCCGATTTTTGACGAAACGGTCTTATCCGCTTGCAAACATGGCATTGTCCGGTACAATGATGGGTGGAGGGAATGATGCAGCGGATTATGCTCAAATCGAAGATCCATCGTGCCGTCTTGACCGGTGCGAACCTAGACTACGAGGGTAGTATCGCTATTGATCCGATTCTTCTTGAAGCGGCGGATATTTTACCGAACGAACAAGTTCAAGTCCTGAACGTGAATAACGGTAACAGAATTACGACTTATGCCATCGTTGCCGAGCGGGGGTCCGGTACTGTTATGCTCAACGGTCCTGCTGCCCGGTCAGGTATCGCTGGCGATATCGTCGTCATTGTTACCTATGCCAGTGTTGATGACTGTGAACTTGTTGACTATACTCCTAAAATCGTGAAAGTTGATCCGCAGAATCGGTTGGTGTAAACGAAAAAGAACAGGATCGCTCACGTCTTGAGTGATCCTGTTCAAAAAATGGTTCTTTTCGTGTGTCCCCATTCTTTGTTTTCCGTCATCACCATTTTGACAGGGTGATCGTGTGCATCAAGAGGAATATGCTCGCGGATCATACCATCAAATGCCAATCCAATGGTCAATACATCCACGGGCAACCGGCGCAAAAATCGGTCATAGTATCCTCCGCCGCGACCAAGCCGATTGCCAAAACGGTCGAAAGCCAAACCGGGAACAAGCACAAGATCAATCTGCTCCGGTAACACTTGCCGCGTCTCATCCTGTCGAATGTGCAATTTCGGTTCCCAAATTTTCATGTAATCCGATGGTTCCAAGTCGTCCATCGAACAAATTCGTATCGGCACAATTTCGTTCGCCTCACAATAAGGGACGATCCCAAAACCATCCGCAAAAACCGGCATGGTATCGACTTCCAACGGCATACTGACGAAAGACATCAGTCGTCTGGATTTTTGGGCTTGCCGAAACGCATCAATCGTCATCAGGCGGTCACATATCCGTCGACTTTTTTCCTTGACCGAATCGGCGACGCTTTCTAAGTACGACCGCATTTCTCGGCGCAAGTCGGTTTTTTCAGAATGGAGCATAGTTTCCGATTTCCGCTATTCGTCCGTTTCGTGTTTGGTCTCCACGGAATCTCCCCCCTTTTCGACACCATCAAGAATACGGTTGACTTGGTTGAGAGCGTCGATGAGAATCGGCGGACTCACCGGCTTCGATAAGATACGGGTTACACCTAGTTCAAGCAATTCTTTTCGTTGTTCCGTGTTTCCTGCACTGGTTACGACCAGAACGGGTGTGCCGCTCAGTCGGGGACTCGAAGAAATCTTACGCATCAATTCGATCCCGTTCATGTTCGGCATCGTCAAATCTGTTACAAGCAAGTCGGCTTTGATCTTTTTCATACATGAAATCGCTTCGCTTCCATCGGAGGCTTCGATGAAATTGGCATCGCCGAGACCGGCAATTTCCAAGCAACGTCGCACAAACATTCGCGCCAGTGCGGAATCGTCTGCAATTACTACATTTTTAATCATGATTTAGCCTTCCTTTTTTATAATTCCCAATCGGGTCTCCCTGGACAGGAGAGGACAATTCGCCCAGAATCGTGGTACAGTGTTACTGTTCGGCTATGCGAACCGCCGACATCTTCCGCAACGGTGCCGAGACCGAATTGCCATAATATCTTTTTCACCGCCAGCGCGTTTCGTTTACCGATGTTGAACGTTCCGTTCGGATCGGCGACGTTTGCTCCGCCGCACATTTTGACGATCAAGTTCGAGGGTTTTGAAAACGATCCTGCTGTTTTTTTCATCAGGTTGATAAGGGCAGGAACTCCAGTGTCGGCAAAGTACCCTGGTAGTTGTGCTGCCCGTTCCGGCGAAACGTGGGACTCCGGCAGTGCAACGTGATCCATGCCGACACAACGTGTTCCACGGTCGAGAATCATCACTGCCACACAAGACCCCAGAGCCATCGTGCGGATGACTCCTCCCTGTTCTTTTGTAGCACCGTAATCCCCGACACCGAGCATGATCCGTGCCGACGTGTTAGGTTGCATCATTTGTCCAATTTTCTATATTCTACCCTATTTTTCGGCAAGGGGAAATACCCTACAACCGAACGGTGTAAAAAAATTTCTAGCGGGTTTTAAGCAAATGAGCGACTTCCCCCGCCGGGCAAGCCGGTTGAAAATGCTGTCAAACTTCCAACTTCCACGGTGAACGGTATTCATAATGGAGCAAATCGTTGGCGGCATCGCTATTGGTAAATCGCTCCTTTTCAACATCCCAATCAAGCCGCTGACCGAGGGTAAGCGAGATATTGGCAATCAATGACATCGTGGTCGAACGATGACCGATTTCAATATCAGCATTCGGGTTTTCCCGGCTCCGCATACAATCGAGGAAATTTCGGGCGTTCAACGTCGTCATTTGCATTTCCGATTCTCCCGGTCCGACTCCCTTGACATCTTCGGCACGCGGTCCCTGTGCTTGAAACTGACCGGCTCTTTCCGGGACGACCGTATATTTGCCGTTGTAACAATAGAGCGTTCCTTGCGTTCCGCGAAATTCCACCTCGCCTAGTGGTCTGCCGTTTTGATCCGTTGCGATTGCCGGATTGCCGCAAGCCTCGTACTGTCCGAAAATCGCTAGCCGACGGTTGCCAAATTGATAACAAACTTCCAACGTGTCGGGAATTGTCCGGTCATCATCGAGTACAAATTTGCCCCCCATCGCACAGACGGAACTCGGTCCCAACTCGTTCAACTGCCAACGGATGAGATCGAGATAATGAACCCCCCAATTTGCCGCCTGGGAGGAATAGAGGTCCCACCAACGGAACTTGTAGGGGGCAATCGTCGCTTGGAACGGTTGCAACGGACGCGGTCCCAGCCAGAGATTCCAATCGAATCCTTCGGGCGGTTCCGCTGGGACGGCTTTGCCGATACCGTCGGGAAACATGTTGCTGGCTCGATAACATCGGGCAACGGTTACGTGTCCGACTTTGTTCTCGATGCCATCTTTTGCCATATCGTTGAGGAAAGGGGAACTGCGCCGATGGATTCCGACTTGGACGATTCGCTTGTACTTCCGGGCGGCTTCGACCATGATTCGTCCTTCCCGCACCGTAACGCATAGGGGTTTTTCTACGTAAACATCCTTCCCCGCCTTGCACGCATCGACCGTTTGCAGAGCGTGCCAGTGGTCGGGGGTGGCAATGACAACGGCATCGATGTCTTTGCGTTCCAACATTTGGCGATAATCTTCGCAGACCAAAGGACTGCCGTTCTCACCGGCGGCTTTCGAAAGAGTTTTCCGATCAATATCGCAGAGGGCGGCAATGTCAGCGTCTTGGTGTGGTCGGAACGCATCAAGCAGTTGTCCGCCGCGATTGGCAACGCCGATGAATCCGCAACGGATTCGGTCATTGGCACCGAGAATCTGCGCCTTGGATGTGTTCGTTTGCAGAGCGGCGAGTCCAAATGCCAAAGAGCCGAGTCCGGCTTTCGTAAAAGAACGGCGTGTAATGTTACGTTTCATGGGATTCTTTACTTGAGTCAATTCCACATGCTCTCCTCTGATTATAGCCCATTCAACCGTCCGATGCAACGATACATGGGCGATTGCAATGTTTGTTTACGTTACGAAAACCGGAGAACGCAAGGGGACAGGTTTTCGAACCGTTCACTCCTCCGCCTTTAAAACGAGAGACATGTGGTCTTCTCGATAAATGACGACTCGGTTACGTCCCTCCTCTTTCGCCCAGTAAAGTGCCTGATCGGCATTTTTCGTTACCGTAATCATGTCGCTTTCCGAGTCGACCGAAGCGATTCCAAAACTTGCCGACATCGGTATTTGAACTCCTTCAAATTCCACTGGTGTCTTACACACTTCCATCCGAAGGCGTTCCACCGCATTGATCGTATCCGCTTCATTGACATCGGACATCAGCAGGACAAATTCTTCTCCGCCGTACCGACCGAACAAATCGTAAGGTCGAATCGTCACTTTTACCCGTTGGGCAATCTCTTTCAGCACTTTATCCCCCGCCAAATGTCCATACGTGTCATTGACGGCTTTGAAATGATCCAAATCGTAAATGACGAAAAAGCATCCGTTACCTGTCCGCGTGGATCGAGATATCTGAATGGTCGCGAGTTCCATAAAATACCGGCGATTGAAAATTTCCGTCAGGGCATCTTTGCTGGCGATTTCTTCGAGTTTCTTTTCGAGCCGGAAAGTTCGTATGAGCAAAAACACGCTTGCCGCCAGCAGAAGTGAAACCACAACGGCAAATATTCCCATGACAAACATCCGTTCTTCTGCCTGTTTTTTCGAATAATCAAATGACCGATTCGTCCACTGATCGTCAATGACATCCGTTGCCACGTACTGCTGTGCTTTACTGATGATGGAACATAATATCTTTTCATTTTTGTTGAAACCGAAATACGAATTCATCGGTGTAGGCAACCGCAGATTGATCTTGAAATCCGGCTTTTCGTTGTAATGCGTTTGCGTAATCAACATGTGTTCGGAAGCCATCAACAAATTGACTTCCCCTTTTTCCAAAGCGTCCAAACAGTCTGTGAGCGTTTCGTATTCTATCAGGTTTTTGTTATTAGGAAAAAGGGCGCGGTACGTATCGTAGTAGGCAGAACTTTTCGTCACGCCGACTTCATGCCGGACAATTTGGTGGTTTGCCTGATTCGGAAAGTTGGCTCTGGACATAATGCCGTAGTAAGACCGGGAATAGGGTGCCTCTGTCCAGATAAAAAATTCCTTCCTCGGTTCGGACTGCAACAGTTGCGCTGCCATCGAAATCTCTCCGTCTTTGAGTTGTTCATAGATTTTGGGCCATGTGAGGTCTTTCGTACTCACAATTTCAAACGGGAGATCAATCAGTTTGGTAATTTCGTCTAAGACATCTTTGGCGATTCCCTGCGATTCACGTTCTTTTTCGTTGTAAAAACTGACCGGATAATTATCGTGTTCAAAGGCGATACGTACTGCCGCCTTGCGCCGCTTCAAATCTTCAAGGTAGGTTTTTTCCTCGCCGACAAACGTATGGTATAGCAATTTATGCCGTGCGTAGGCAAAATCCCCCTTTTTGTAGAGTTCAAATAATTTGTCGCCGCCTCCGGCACGAATATATTTGTCGATCACGGAAATAATAGGTTGCAATTCGGGATTGGCGGTCGTCATCGACACCGGTGAGTGAACCATCGGAAAGAAAATGGCGGATTTCACAAAATCGTAATTGATAAAAGCGGGATCCGCGACGGCTTCGTCGATAAAACCATCGATTTCACCGTTTTTGAGCATTTCCGCCGCATCGGGATAATCGCCCACCTCCACAATTTTGAAGGCAACGCGATAATAAGTCTTGATTGCGTCCGGCAGTGTCGTGCCTTCCAAAAAAGCGATGGTGCGTCCTTCGACATCTGCTTCAACTTGAATTTTATCCGAGTCGGCGTGTGTGAATATCCGAAGTTGCCGGGCGGCGATGGGAATCGACATCGCATATCTCGTCATCCGCTCTTCTGTGGGGGTGAGTTCTCCGGTGAAATCGATTGACTTTGAATCCAATTTTTCGACTAACGCATCCCACTCATATATTTTCAATTCAAAGGGAATATCGAAAAGTTCAGAGAGAAATTCGCAATACCGGACGGCAAAGCCGTCGTGGTCGTCATTTTCCGTGTGCAAGGGAAACATTTCCATGGAAACCAGGGCACCGTAAGAAAACTTGCTCCGATTGGCTTTGAGCGTTTCGATGGCGGCGATTTCCTCGGCGGTGATGCCCGGAACCTCTTTGTACGATTTGATCCCATCAATAGGGGAACCATTTTTGCTCGGTGTCAGATCACATCCCACCAATGAGTACAGCAGTAACGAGACCAGTAAGCAGAGCAATTTGCGATGTGTTATATTGTTTTCCATTCCTTGGCAACTCATGACGGTAGCCCCCATTCTACCCGAAAATTTTGGTTTTGGATATAGGCTCATGGGCAAGTTCCCGTGGTACCGTGGTTTGCCAGTCCGTTAACAAGTTTGTTAAAAACGCTTGAAAGGTAGGATGCCGACCGCTGGGCGGCATCGTGCGGTACTCCGCACTGCGAGTTTAGCGTGTTTTCCTCCAGTCGGCTACCGCCGACGCACTCGCCCGGCGGTCGAGTGCCTACCTTGAAACAAACTTGTTAACGGACTGCGTGGTTTGCGTATCTCCCATTTTCAGTGCTTGATTTTTCTCTGACGCTATGGTAAGATGTGGGAATTCGTGTAATTGACAGCAACGAACCGTTTATGTCCGGCGATTTTCCTGATTTTTCCCCTGATGTCATTGAGCGACTCGTCAGAGATACGATGCCGCTTGGGTATATATTTTGGGATATCGAAGGCAACGGAATCGTGTGTGGTCCCGGTGTCCCAGAACTGTTCGGTCTCAATACGTCCCAAGAAGTTTTTAATAACTGGAAACACCTTTCCCCTCCGATCCAGCCGTCAGGATTTCCTTCAAAAAAGATATTCAAGGAAATCATTTTACTCGCCGACACTCGTGAAAAAATCATTTTCGAATGGCAACATCAAACGATTGATGGTCAAACATTTTATGTCGAAATTATCTGTCAGCGGGGTAATTATGATGGGCGCGATTTTTTTATTACCTACCTTCATAATCATCGAGACTTACATCAAGCCCAATACGATTTGCATACCAGCCATCCCCGACTCACGAGTATTCTCTACTCATGTCCGATCTGCTTCGGGATCTTACTGGAAGAACGCTTCACTTTTGTAACCCCGATCATGGGTAATCTGCTCGGTGTCAAAGTCGGCGACACATTCGACTCGCTCATTGCCGATTCACATATGGCGGCGGAACTGCGCAAAGACATCCACGAAAGCGAGATTGTCTCTTGGATTCCCATTACGATCCGCACAAACTTCGGCGATACCAAAGAAATGCTTGCGTACTCACTCTGTTTTGACGGAGAGAGTTCCGAAAGAATCATTTGGCTGATCGACGTAACGCAAAGCCGAAAATTGGAAAATGATTTGATTACCGCCAAAGAATTAGCGGAAGCGGCGACAAAAGCGAAAAGTGAATTTCTTGCGAATATGAGTCACGAAATTCGGACACCGATGAACGCCATCATCGGATTGACTCATCTTACCCTTCTGACTCCGCTGACGGATCAGCAAAAAGAATACATTGCCACCGCTCAACAGTCGGCACACGTTCTCCTGCATCTTATCAACGACATTCTTGATTTTTCCAAGATTGAGGCGGGACGAATGCTTATGGAATATCGAAAATTTTCCGTCGGGTCGGTGGTTTCCGATGTGACTGCAACTGTTTCATCGCTTCTTCGAGATAAAAACTTGGAACTCCGTGTCGAGGTGGGCGAAGAATTGCCGCAGACCGTTATGGGAGATTCCGTTCGGTTGCACCAGGTTATTTTGAATTTATTGACGAACGCAATCAAATTTACCAAGGAAGGAGGACTTCGATTGAACATCGAAGTCGCCGAAATGGACATGTTGTCCGTTGTCGTCCGTTTTTCCGTATCGGATACAGGAATTGGTATGACCCCCGCTCAAGTACAAGGACTGTTTCGTCCCTTCGCACAAGCCAGTGCATCGACAACACGTCAATACGGCGGAACAGGGCTGGGACTCGCGATCTCAAAAAAAATCGTCGAGGCAATGCACGGGGAAATCTCATGCCAAAGCGAGCAAGGAAAAGGAACTACGTTTACGTTCACTGTCCGATTCGGCATGCCTTTGGAAGGGGAGGTTGTAACGGGAGATGAAATAACCGAAGTCCGAGCCGATGCACTGCTCGTTGGAGATAGTGAACGCGAACAGGAAACCATGCGGCACTACATCGAGTTACTGGAAATGAAAGTCCGGTGTATCGGAGCAGACTTAAATGAATTTAGAAAAATATTCGAAACAGGAAAAATCATGGAAACTGATTTCATCGTCTTCGATTTTTCGGAATTTCGGAAAGATTTTATCCCATTTTACACAATGTTACGTGAGGCGCATTTGGAATCGATGCCTCTCTGTGTGGTTACCGAACACCCGGAATTGAAGGCGGTGCTTGACGAGTTGGAGATTAAAGATTCGGTACATATTATCAAAAAACCGGTGATTGCGGGAGATCTTTTCAACATTGTGTCGATGACGGTCGAACACAAGAAAGAATCGCTTCAGGAAAAAAGAACATTGGACACTCAATATCTGTCCTCCAATAAACGGAATGTCAATATCCCAAAGTCTGTGCGGGGGGCAAAAATATTGTTGGCAGAAGACAACAAAATCAATCAGATGGTTGCTACGGAGTTGCTCAAAATTGAAGGATTTGAAACGACGGTCGCAGACAATGGACTCATTGTCCTCGAATTGTTGAAAAAACAGAAATTCGATCTGATTTTAATGGATATTCAAATGCCGGAGATGGACGGATTTGATACGACTAAAGCAATACGTGCTGACTCACGGTTCGCTGACATCCCGATATTGGCGATGACGGCAAATGCCATGTCGAGTGACCGAGGGTTGTGCTTAGAGGCGGGCATGAACGATCACATTCCCAAACCGGTAGAACCAGAGTCTCTTTATCGTGCGCTCGTCAAATGGCTCCTGAAAAAATGAGAATCGGTCAAGAAGAGGTGCAGAGCAACAATCTCATTTTGCTCTGGTAAATTCGTGGGGGCAAATTTCGGATATTACAACGTCAAGTGTAAAAATCAGCCCACGATAACAGTAATATGTGCGGTTCGCTTGAAGTAAGGACTTGATGATCCTCGTGCTTTGGGACGGAATCGGCGAGACATTGGTCCACCGTCAATCCAAATGTCAACGATTTCGAGGTTAGCAATGTTCTGAGCCCGCTGATCTTCGGCATTGGCAACGGCACTCTTGATGACGGCTTCGATCAATCTCGCTCCACGACTCGGATAGCACGACAAAAGTTCGAGGGCTTCGTCGGCAAACTTTCCCCGGACGAGATCGGCGTAAGGTCTCACCTTTTGCGCACTCATTTGAGCGTACCGATGCTTTGCCAAATATGTCTTTCCTGCTATTGCCATTTTAATTTACCTCTTCGCGCTTTGCGGCTAAAACGCAAGCGTTTTTGTGTCAATTTTACTTTTTACCGCCTTTACCGCCGTGTCCGCGGAAAATTCGTGTCAGCGAGAACTCTCCGAGTTTATGTCCGACCATTTCTTCGGTAACGAACACCTTGTTAAACACTTTTCCGTTATGGACGAGGAACGTATGTCCTACAAACTCCGGCACAATGGTACAAGCCCTTGCCCAAGTTTTGATCGGCTCTTTCTTTCCGGTGGTTTCCAATTTTTCGACCTTTCGGTACAGCGACGGGGTAACGAAAGGACCTTTCTTTATTGATCTGCTCATAACTTTTGTCGGACATTTTACAGAAAAAAACGGAATCGGACAGGGGGGGCAACCTGTTACTTCGATGGTCATATTCCGTTGGGTAAAGATGGGATCCCCGTTTGACGAAGCCGGGATGTGTCATGGTGTTCGAAATTACCTAATCCCGTTCCGCTACATACCCTTCCTGCGAGAGGGCGGTCAAAATCGTGTTCTTGTGTTCGTTGCCGAACGCTTCCACCGTCACGACGAGTTCCGTTCCCCGGTCGCTGTTGCGGTTAATATCGACAAATTGATTATGCTGCAACTCGACAATGTTTCCTCGCTCCTTCGCAATGATGCCGGCAATGCGGTACAACTCGCCGGGACGATCCGGCAAGCGAACCCGGAACGTGAAAATACGCCCACGGTTTCGAAGACCATGCTGCACGAGCGACGAAATCGTAATCACGTCCATATTGCCGCCGCTGAGCAATGCCACCACGTTTTTGCCCTGTACGCCGAGTTCTTTCAGTGCCGCTACCGAAAGCAAACCGGCATTTTCGACGACCATCTTGTGACTCTCCATCATGTCCAAAAACACGTTGACGAGTTTGTAGTCTTCAATCGTGATAATGTCATCGACGTACTTTTGAATGTACGGAAACACGATCTCTCCCGGCGTGCGCACCGCAACACCGTCGGCAATCGTTTCGACTTTTTGCAGTGAAGTGATTTGACCGGATTTAACGGACATTTTCATGCTTGCCGCCCCGGAAGGTTCCACACCGATGACCTGAATGTCCGGTTTGAGTATTTTGGCAAGTGTTGCCAGACCGGCAGCGAGTCCGCCGCCGCCGATGGGAACCAAAATGATGTCCGCATTCGGCAATGCATGCAAGATTTCAAACGCCAATGTTCCTTGTCCCGTCGCAATGTCGAGATCGTTGAAAGGATGCACGAATTCCAAGTGTTGTTCTTCGGCAAGTTGGACGGCATGAGCGTAAGCATCGTCGTAAATGTTGCCTGTTAAAACGACTTGCACGCCGTAGGCTTTCGTGTTGTTCACCTTGACAAGCGGAGTCGTTTCCGGCATAACAATCGTTGCTTTGGCGTTGAAATGTCGAGCGGCAAAGCCGATGCCTTGTGCGTGATTGCCTGCGGAGGCGGTGATGAGACCACGATCCCTCTGTTGCGACGAAAGGAGCGAAACTTTGTACAAGGCACCCCGAATTTTGTACGCGCCGGTCAACTGCATGTTTTCCGGTTTGAACCAGACGTTGTTGCCGGTCTGTTTGCTGAAAAACGGACTTGAGACCAAGCCGGTGTCAAGAATGATATTCCGCAGTACCGCCTCAGCCGCTTGAAATTTTTCGAGTGTGAGCATGATGCGTCCCATTTTACCCCAGTTGCGGACTATGAAAAGCCGGTTATTCCATTCTGTTTTCAAGTTTTCGCTTCCGTAGGCAAATTTTTCCATACACAGTCTTTCCCCGCACGCAGTGCATATGTATCCATTCCCTTTATTCTCACGCAACGATTCTGAGTACCGGCGGTGAAGTCGGCATATTTTCGGTACACTCTGGGAATGTCGCAACAATGTCCGTGATGTCGAGCATCCCCATCGGAACACCGTTGCTGTCCGTTACTGGCAATTCGCTGATCCGTTTGTCTCCCATAATGGCAATCGCTTCCAACATGCGCGTTCCCAATGTAACCGAAGTCGGCTTCAACGTCATCACGCACCGAATCGGAGCATCCAAAAGATGTTCGTCATGTCGCTCGAAAAGCCGCGCCAAGTCGCTGTCCGTAAAGATACCCGACAACCGACCATCTGACTGCGTCAATAAAATTGCTCCCGAACGCCGACCGGAAATACGGTGCCGGGCGAAGACTTCCCGAATCGTTTCCGAGTCGGGGGCAATTCGGCAACGTTCTACACTTCGCAGATGTTCATCGACGAGACTCAACTTTCGTCCCAGTGATCCGCCGGGATGGAGTTTTGCAAACTGTTCCGCCTGAAAACCTCGCCGCTCACTGACGGTCAATGCTAATGCGTCGCCGAGTGCAATCATGATGGCAGTGCTGGTGCTTGGTGCAAGACCGTGCTGATCTGCTTCGTCAATTTGCCCTATCGGCAAAACAATTTCGGCATTTCGGGCAAGTGTGCTTTCTTCCGAGGCGGTCACGGCGATGATCGAAACCCGAAGCGACCGCAGTGCCGGTAAAATGCGGATAATTTCTTCGGTCTCGCCGCTTTGGGAAAACATCAAGACGACATCGTCGGACTTGATTTTACCCAAATCACCGTGAATGGCTTCGGCGGGATGAAGAAAATGGGACGGCGAACCGGTCGAAGAGAGCGTAGCGGAGACTTTTTTCCCTACGATCCCGGCTTTTCCGATGCCGCTGACGACGATGGTTCCTTCGCAGTGTAGAATTCGATAGACGGCTTGCAGGAATCGGGAATCGAGTTGTTCGGCAAGTTCTCTAATTGATTCGGCTTCTTGCCTTAAAATTTGTTTTCCTAACGACAGCACATCCGGCATTGCAACACTCCTTTGACACGCAATTTCTGCGCAGCGGGATAGTAACGAATTTGACCGAATGGATCAAGAGAGATTTTTATACCATAAACGGTAGCAAATGACCGTTTTGATTCGAAATCGTGCCTTGTTCCCTTCGTGTCTTTGTGGTAAAATTCTTAACCACAAGGGACACAAAGAATTCATCATTGAGGAAAACAACCAATTTGCCTCCGTTGACTGTATATCATGCACTTCGTTTTTCCGATTGATTCAGTTTATTGTAGAGCGTTTTCAGACTGATGCCTAGTTCTTCCGCTGCTTTCGACTTATTACCGCTGTGCCGTTGCAGTGCCGACTCGATTGCCTTCATCTCCATGTCTCGTAATGTACCTGCCTCTGATGAAGGATCAAACGTCATCAATTCCTGCACAGGACTGAGCCGTACCGGTATCGATTCGTGTGCGGCAACGTCTTCCTTGCGGATGACCACCGGTCGGCTTGGTTTTTCCTCCATTTTTCTCGTCCGCCTCAAATCCGCTACCAGCAATTCATGACGCAATGTTTCCGGTAGATCCGCCGTCTGAATCGGAAAATGCTCCGACAATATCAATGCGTGTTCGAGCGCATTTGCCAACTGCCGAACATTACCGGGATATTCGTATTGCAACACTAATTGATACGCTTCTGACGTAAAAAGTTCCGCCGCATCGGTCGCCGTTAAATCACTGCGGAACCGCTTGGCTAGAGCGAGAATTAATTCAGGTAAATCTTCTTTTCGGTCTTTCAACGGCGGCAGATGAATTTCAAACGTGTTAATGCGGAACCAAAGGTCTTCTCTGAAATTGCCCTCTTTGACCATTGTTTCCAAGTTTTGGAGCGTTGCACAAACGACCCGCACGTCGCAGACCGTCGCCTCATTATCGCCGACTTTTCGGACTTCGCCGCTTTCGAGAAACCGCAACAGTTTTGCCTGCACCCCTTTGGGGAGTTCACCGATTTCGTCGAGGAACAAAGTACCACCATTGGCAACTTCAAAGAGTCCCGTTCGATTCGTGTCGGCACCGGTAAAACTGCCTTTACGATGCCCGAAAAGTTCGCTTTCGATCAACGATTCCGGCAACGCACCGCAATTTACGGCAACGAACGGTTTTGCCGCCCGACGGCTTTTATCGTGGACGGCTTTCGCAACGAGTTCCTTGCCCGTGCCGGTATCGCCGAGAATCACGACTGTCGATTCCGTCGGGGCAATGCGGTCGATTAAACGGTAAACTCGTTGCATCGCCTCGGAATGACCGATCAATTTGCGTTCACTATTCTCCTGATGAATCATCATGGAGTGATATTTTGCGTGAATTTTGCTGTTATCCTTTTGTTTTTCGGCGGCTCGTTTCAGTGCCAATTCGAGGTCGGCAATCGTATGGGGTTTCGAGAGCAGATCAACGGCTCCGAAGCGGACGGCTTCCTGAGCGGCTTCATACGTTCCTTTGCCGGTCAAAATGATAGCGGCGGTCTGATCGTTGTGTTCTCTGATTTTTTTGAGGACGGTCAACCCGTCCGTTCCGGGCATGTCGATGTCGAGGAGCAGTACGTCGAAGGTTTCGTTTTGTAAGATTTTCAATGCTTCGGAACCATCGGCGCAGGCAACGACCGTATGACCAAGGTGTTGCAATTCATCGGTCAGCACAGATCGGATATTCCGCTCATCGTCCGCAAATAGGAGCTTCATGCCCGAATGATAGCGATTTTTTATAAGTGAATCAAGAGCAAAATGTCACTTGACATGACCCCATCTATCGACTACACTGCGCATAATACCAGCAATAAAGCCGATAATTTCCCTTCGCATTATGAGCAACACGCCGTCTGATTCCACCACCTCCGCCGCCTGGTACAAAAGTTTGAGCCGCTACCACTGGTTCGTCTTCGTCGTCTGTTGTCTCGGCTGGGGACTCGATTGCTTCGACCAACAGGTCTTCAACATCATGCGGAATCCGGCACTGGCGGACTTGATGAAGGTGGAAGCCACCCATTCGCAAGTTGCCGTTCTCGGCGGCTGGGCGACCGCCATGATGCTCCTCGGCTGGGGATTCGGCGGTATTTTGTTCGGTGTGATGGGAGATAAAATCGGTCGTGCCAAAACGATGATTATCACGATCTTCTTTTACGCCATTTTCACCGGAATGAGCGGCTTTGCCGTGAGCATTTGGGATTTTTTCCTGTACCGATTCCTCTGCGGAATGGGTGTCGGCGGGCAATTCGCCGCCGGAGTAACGCTTCTTGCGGAAACAATGCCGGACAACGCACGAGCAAAGTCGCTCGGTTGGTTGCAAATCGTTGCCGCCTTTTGCAACTTGTGTGCGGCAAGTTTGGCAATGTTTTGCGGGTACTTGGAAGGGCATGGCTTTTTCGGAGACATTCCCGTCTGGCGATTCCTGTTCATAGTTGGTTTCTTACCGGCACTGCTCGCGTTTGTCGTGATGCGGCACTTGGAAGAACCCAAAGCGTGGAAAGATGCCATTGCAGCCGGCGGCGTGAAAAAGGCGGGTTCGATTCCCGACTTGTTCCGGCATCCTCGATGGCGGTACAACGTGATTATCGGCATGTGCCTCGCCACTTGCGGCATCATCGGTCTCTGGGGCATCGGCTTTTTCAGCGTCGATTTGACACGAACCACGTTGCGGCTATTGAAGAATCAGGAGGCAAGAGAGCGTGGCGAAATCGAAACAATGGATTTTGAATTAGTACGAGTGTTAATGAGTAATCCTGCGGAATTCTTCCCGATGGCACAGGAAAAGAAACTCTCGCCGTTGAGTTTTATCGGTTCGATCCCCAAAACCAACGATGCAGGTGTCCTTTACGAAGTCATCAATGAAAAAAGAGATGCGCTGGATGGTCTGAATGCCGAAACCGTGTTGACAACTCTCGATAGTCCTTTACTCAATGATAAAGGCAAGGAGATTCGCAAAGCCCAAACGGCGGAAGAACGAATGCGTCGAGAGGCAATTCTCGCCCTTCCGCCCAAGCAAGCAGACAAGGAAGCGTTTGAAGAACTGGCAACTCAAATAGCGGCGAGGACAAAAACGATCAGCGGTCATGCGAATCTCTGGGGAGGTTTTACTTCGATGCTCTTCAATGCGGGAGCGATTTTCGGAACGTGGTTGATCGTCGTCGTTGCCCAAGCATGGGGACGGCGGATGGCGTTTACGATATTTTTTGCGGCTTCCTTCTTTATGACGATCTTCGTTTTCATGAAGATGGGGGCGGGAACAATTTTGGAGCCGCACTATGAAATCCTCGTGATGGCACCGATCCTCGGTTTCTGTATCTTGTCGATCTTCGGCGGCTATTCCGTCTATTTCCCGGAACTGTTTCCGACGCGATTGCGGAGTACGGCAATTTCGTTCTGCTACAATATCGCTCGGTTTGCTTCCGCAACGGGACCGCTCGGTTTGGGATTCTTGACGGGTTACGTTTTTTACAGTATGGACGAGCCGATTCGTTGGGCGGGAGCGGCAATGTCGGTTACATTTATTTTCGGCATCCTTTTCGCTTGGCTCGGACCGGAGACGAAAGGGCAACCGTTGCCGGAAGAGTGATGGTATCTTGGATAGCAATCCGCTCTCACGCAGTATCAAAAATTGCGTTAAAATGACAGCATGAACATTTTCGCAATTACTCGATCACCGTTCTTTTGGATTTTCCTCGGCGGACTCTGCTATTATGCCGCACTGCCGCCACTTAATGTGTCCGTGCTTGCATTTGCGGTGCCGATCTGCTGGGGAATTGTCGTAAGAGACGGCGGACAGCAGACGGCAGACGGCAGCAAACACAAGCGGAGCGGTAGCATCCTTGCTGCCGTCTATTGCACCGCATTGCTCTTTTGGCTCGCTTCCATTTGGTGGATCGCCTGTCCACATCCGCTTACGGCACTGGGACTGCTGGCACTCTCAGCGTTTTTGTCGCTTTACTGGTTGCTCTTTTTCGTCTCCGCCAGAGTTGCCGTCCATCGTTTTCGTATTCCCTTACTCGTTGCCATGCCGGTATGCTGGATCGGCACGGAATATCTCCGTTGCCATGTTCTCGGCGGCTTTTCCTTCTGCGCTTTGGAACACGCCTTTTATCGGTATCCGTTATTGATTCAGTTGGCATCTCTCGGCGGAAGTTTTTTGGTTGGCGGCATGATCATGTTCGTCGGGGCGGCAATACTCACTTGTTTTTCTGTGAAAACGCTAAAATCAATCTTTGCGTCCTCTGCGTTAACTCTGCGTCCTTTGCGGTCAGAAAATTTACCGCAGAGAACGCAGAGGATTCGCAAAGAGCGCAAAGAAACAATTTATTCCCATTTACGGTATATCCTTCTGTATCCGAAATGGCGGAGATTGGTAATATGGAATCGTCTTTGCGGTTGCTTATCAAGTTTAATCATTTTTTTGATATTTTTATGGGCAATTATTGCCACAATTACAACAAAAACGACGAATGAATTCAATCCAAGTGATTACACCAATTACTCCATCATTGCCCTGCAAGGCAATCGGCAGGTACATCTGCACACTGACCGGGAAGCAGCCGAAGCCGAAGCAAACAATAACTTCAAGCAATTCGTTGACTTAACACGTCAAACGATTCACGACTTGAAACAACAGAAACAACCACTGCCCGACGTGATTGTATTTCCCGAAACGGTCTGCCCGATTCCCGCCTTTGCGTTTGAAGGTACGTTGCAACCGACCGTTAACGAAGAAGGGGTGCCGATCTGGGAAACGGAGTTTCGGCAATTCGTCCAGCAAATTGAAACGCCGATGATTTTCGGTGTTTCGACGCTTGTTTTCAAGGATGATCCCGAAAAACCGCAACGACGGTTAAATTCGGCACTGCTCGTCGAACCGCAACAAGGAGATAAGCCGGGCAATGTGTACCGTTATGATAAAATGCACTTGGTAATGTTCGGCGAGTACATTCCGTTTGCGGAGTATCTGCCGGAAGATTTTATTCTCCGAACGCTGTGTCCCGAAGCGCATCACGGCAACACGCCGATGGCGTTTCCGATAGCGCAGCGGCACGGAAAAACCATCGAGGCTTCGATCAATATCTGTTTCGAGAGTTCGGTGGCACACTTGATCCGCAAACAGATTTTGACGTTACGAAAGCGGGGACACAATCCGAGGGTGCTGATCAACCTTTCTAATGACGGTTGGTTTCGGTTTTCGCAACAGATTGAACAGCATTTGGCAACGCATGTCTTTCGGGCGGTGGAGAACGGAATGTGGTATGTAACGGCAACAAACGGCGGTTATTCGGCGATTATCAATCCGTGGGGAGGGATCGAACACATCGGCAAGCGGGGGGAAGCCGAGGCGGTTGCGGGACGGATTTCTGTATTACAGGACAGAGTCCAAACAACGATTTACCAGAGGTACGGCGATTGGTACGCTTTGATGTTCGCCGTTATCGTTTTAGGTTTGACGGGCATCACTTTGGTGAAAAGGAAGAAACCAAAAATCCCTTGCCGAACGCAAGCCGACCGGGTATAATGACCATTGGAAATGTTGGAATCGCAAATTTTTCAAAGGAGAAACCCATGAAACGACCATTCCTTACCCTGTTCGTACTGTTGGCACCGGCAATGTTACTAGCGGCAGACAACGAACCGACACTCGAACCCGATGTCATCTTCTGCATCGGCACGCCCGACGCACGGTGCGCTGAGTTCGCCCTCGTCAAAGAAGGTTACGCCGCTTTTCCTCGAAAATTTCCCAACGAAGTAAACTACGAAGTCGGGAAAAGCACTCCCGAAAACGACTGGGCTTTCGTTCATCCCACCAAACAAGACCAATCCTGGGCACGCGGCGGCGAAACGCATCCCTTTACCATTCGATTCAATCTCGACGAAAACATTGCCGATCCAACGACGTTCGTCATCGGTTACATGGGAACCCATCCCGACTTGTCCGACATCATCGTAACCGTCAACGGCACCGCACTGCCGGTGCAGAAACCGACGCACATTGGTTTTGATCAAGCCGTCTTCAATCCGCGAACCACAAAGGGGAAAGCGGCGGCAAATCTGTTTACCATTCCCGGCGGTTCGCTCAAAAAGGGTGCCAACACCATCGTCATTGTTCTCGAAGGAAGAAGTTGGATTCTCTACGATTACGTCGCTCTCCGCAAAGAAGCGAAGGTGCTTGCTCATCAGGAACGACCGCAAGCCGACCTATTGGCACAATTCCGCAAAGGAGCAGACGCTCCGATGGCAAACGTCAAGCAAATTCTCTTTGCCGTTCGGCTCGACAATCACGAACATTGGTACGCCAACTTCGGTCATCCCGCCGAAGACGATATGTTGCATCCGTACATGGGACA
>Ga0082212_10002941_pt1 | contig 24399 bp, 20 predicted proteins | sample TergutNt197P3_FD_71548 | JGI IMG/M metagenome (GOLD analysis project Ga0082212, IMG submission 71548) | Neocapritermes taracua P3 segment gut microbial communities from Petit-Saut dam, French Guiana - Nt197 P3 | ecosystem: Host-associated > Arthropoda: Insects > Digestive system > Gut ... | reverse complement strand
TGATCGACGGCTGGCTCTGGTCGGGTGACCTCGGTTTTAAGGATGCCGACGGCTTTTTGGTGGTAACCGGGCGGGAAAAAGCCCTGCTTATCGCCGCCGACGGGGAAAAATACAGCCCCGAAACCATCGAAGAGGCGGTGATCAACACCTCAAAACTGGTAAATCAGATAATGGCGTACAACGAGCAGAATAAATTTACCACAGCCCTCATCACCTTGAACGGGGAAGAACTCAAGGCCGCCGTCAAGGCGCAGGGTCTCAGTGCGGTTTCAAATGAAAGTCTGGACACGATCATCGACCTGGTCATGGCAGACCTCTGTGCCTTTACCAAAACGGCGGACTATGCGGGAATCCCGCCCCAGTGGCGTCCCGCTTCCGTGGCGATTATCCCCGGGGCGATTGACGAAACGGGCGGCCTCATCAATTCCACGATGAAACTGGTACGGTACAAGGTGCGCGACTTTTACAAAGCAAGGATCGACGAAATGTACGCCGGCGGTTCGGCGAACCCCCATTTGGCAGGGAATAGGGATGCCTTGAAGGAAATTCTCGGGAAAAGCTGAAATTTGATGAAAAACGGAGAATTTTCCAAAAATTTGTTTTTTGCACTTCCAAAATCGCGGCTATGGACTTATAATGGAAGTAATTAAACAATTGTCGGATTAATCATGAAAGAGGCGGGGCTGTATGGTTTCCGCAGAAAATTGAGGCATGGAGAGGATCATGAAAAAGTTTACGTTTTTTGGAATTGCGGCTCTCATTGTTTTGCTTGCGGCGGTTGCTATTATATCCTGCAATATGGATACTCCGAAAGAGGACGAAGAGCCGGGGATTGTTCTGAATGTCGGCAAAGGCGGCGGTCGCGCCCTGACCGGCCCCACGGCAGAAGCCGGAACAACCTTTTATGAAGCGTCTTTTAAAAATGTTACCGTTCCCCTTTCCCCTACGTACATCCGCACGTTCTGGAACTGGAACACCACCGGCAGAATCCAGCTGCTTCCCGGCACGTACGAAATGATTCTGTTTGCCGGCAGAGGCTCGGACAGAACCCTCCTTGGCGTTGGAAGGGTAACTGCAATTACCAACAGTGACAGCAGTGCTGGTACAATTAATGGAGATGGTTCATTCGTTATTACCCCGGCTACAAGGGGATTAACCTTAACACTTGAGCCGTTGGTAACGGATGTCGGCGGTTCTTATACCCCTGAGGATTCTACATTTATAGTTATTGCCAATAGCGCAGATCCGGGTAATGATCCTGTCGAATATACAAAATACGACAAGGTTAACCAGCTTGGAGATTTTGTTCCGTTGTTCCATCTCAAAAAAAATGATGTGGCAGAAGTACAATGGCATTTTGGTGTTGGAGACGTTGATGGTCCAGACAACCATATAGCTGACTATGCAGATGATATTATTGTAACAGCCGGAGCCGTCATTCATAATGCCGGTTTCATGGTACAGGATTCAGTTGAGCAGCCGATAAAATTAACAGCCGCAACTACCAAGTATATTGCCCCTGCTTCCGGATCTCCTATCGATCCTGCAACCGGATTTGAATTGGAGCTGGGAGTACCGGATAATGACGGTATGGCGCAAGTTGCAATTGAAGTACCGGTTGTTGCGTATAACAGCACTACGGCCAATCCCCAAATATGGTGGATTCGCGGCGGGCTGAATAACGGATTGCTCGATGTCGGCGCGACCCCGACAAATGGTGTTACTTCACCCAGTATGATTGGCGGAGCCATTGTCGTCGGTTTTGGTGAACTTTCCAATATGCCAATCATCACCATAACTCCCGGAACCGGATGGGGGCTTGGCGGCGGTACTCCTCCTCCCACGCCTACACCGATTGCTCCGTTTGCACTTGATTCGTATGTTATCGCGCCTGTTGCCGGCGCTGTCCCGGATACAACCGGTTTCTCAGGCACTGGATACACTGCAACAATTGTATGGTCCACTTCACCTGCTAACTTCCAGCCTACAACTGTGTATACGGCAACCGTTACATTAACAGCGGCTCCGCTCTACAACTTCTCTGGTGTTGGAGTTGACTCTTTCACTTATACCAACTCTGATTTCACTGTTGGTACGGCGACAAATGCCGCAAATAGCGGTGTTATAACCATTACTTTCACGACGACCGAGGCTCAAATCACCGATGACACTATTACTTTGGCTACTGCCCCAGCAAACTTTATAAGTGCTAGTTCTGCAACTATTACAAGCACAAGCACAGAGTACACAGCAACGATTGAGTGGGAAGAAACCGGTACTCCCGGTGTACCCTTTACAGGTACTTTTGGCAGCAGCACTGGTTACACTGCACTTATTACCATTACTCCTGAGACCGGGTACACTTACTACGATCTTGCTGCTAACTTCTTCAGTGTTACAACTGGTACTACAATCTCTGTCGACTTTGATGATTCAACTGGTATCATTACAGTGGTGTATTAAACCAGTAAGGGTAACAGCGTGTCCTGTACCAGAGTGATGATGATACCCCGGCGGTTCGCCGCTGGGGTGTTTATTACAGTATTATTATTCTCCCTCTTTTTTACAGGATGCGCTCCCCCTGTGGGTCAGCTCAGCGGTGAAGTAGCCCTTGATGAATTGCTTGCGGTGCCGCAGCGTATGGTTTACGATTTGGGCGACACCTTTAAAAGGGACACCGATCTAACGGTTTTTGCTTCTTTTAGCGGTAATTTACAGCCCATTCCCATTAACAGGGTAACCATTAACGTAATAGAAGATGTTGACAGCCCGCAGGATTCCATACCCGTTAACGGCGAATATTGGATGGTCGTTCCGGGAAGGAAAATAATTTCCATCGCCTATAACGGCTTGTCTGCTGAATATTCCATCGAGGTTAAAGACCCCTATGGCATTGGCGGCGGAAATGGTTCTGGATCTAACAGCGGTACATCCCTGGGGAATGGCGATATCGATTGGGTTTATCCGGGCAGGACTCCGTAAACAACAAGCCCCGCATAAGGTAAGCACATGAGAAAATTATTTGTTGTACTTCTGCTTGCCCTGTGCTTTCCGCTGTTCGCCCAGCAAAACCCTGACTCTGCAATTTATATTCCCTATGTGGAAGGAAGCGGCAGCGGGGTCGAAGATAATTCTTACTTTACCCATCTCCTGGAAGTGGAAACTGCCGCCCGTAATTACAGGGCGGTAAAAAACCCGGCGGCAGCCAATTATTCCTTAATTGGCAGGATTAGCCCCTACAGAAACGAGAATTTCGTTTTTCAGCTTGAATTGGTAAAAAACAATGACGGCAGCATTATCGTACAACAGGAAATTATTTACCGCTATTTTAATGAAGTACATTCCCTTTTTCCCGTATTGATGCTCACCATGTTTTCCAATATTCCCGAACGGCCGCGTGAAGATCCGGCGCAGGCGCCATTTATACAGGTAGTGACGTTGCCGCCCCCGCCGCCAGCACCTGCTGTCGTTCCACCGAGGCCGCCGGATCATTGGCTGGTTTTGGGCGCCTATGGTTTTTTGGCCCCGCGTATTTATACCAATGACGGCACTTCGGTATATTTTTTGAATTTCGGCGCCGGCCTTACTGCGGAAGCGCGTTTCCTGAGTTTTCTGTCCCTTGAAGCGGGAGCTGAAATTACCAGCGACTGGATACTTTTTTCGGGTGAGTCAACTGACGATTTCCGTGATTATGTTTTGGAAATTCCGGTTTTTTTGAAATACATCTATAATCCTTCCGGTTCTTTTTTTGTTGGACCGTATGGGGGGGGCAAAACCACTATCTCGTTAATGGGAGCTACCAGGCCGCCTGCCTTTTCCTGGCTTGCCGGTTTTCAGTATGGAACAAGAGTAGGTCCCGGTTTTGTTTTTCTCGATGCCCGTTATTCGGCAGATCTGGGGAACTCCAGTGTTAATAACGGATTTACAGACCTGGAGTATATGCGGTATATGATACATATAGGCGTGGGCTATAAATACGGGTTCTTCCCTAAGGAGCGGAAGTGAAAAAAGTTCTACCTTTAATTCTGGCCGGAATTTTGCCTCTTGCAATATTGGATGCGCAGGCCAGGCTTGGCAATTTTAATCAGCGCGGAGCAGCCACTCAGGAGATGGATGAAGAAGGTTTCTGTGCCGCTCATCCGAGTATTCCCATTAACTCGAGGGTGAATGTTCTGAACCCCGAAAACGGCAGGGAGATAGTTGTTACCATAACCGGCCGCATTCCCGCATCGGTAGACAGGATTATTGATCTTTCTCCCGAAGCGGCTGAAGTTTTAATAATTTATCCGGGGGATATTGTTGCGCTTGCCATTATTGCCTCTCCTGATTTGGAAGCGGAAAATGAACTTTTGGGAATTGAACCGGGCGTGAATACTGCCATCGACTTGCAGGCAGCTGATACGGGCGGTGTAAAACCTCAGGCATCGGATAATATGGCCCTGTTTTTGATGATGATGGAAGCCAGAGAGGCCAGGGAAGCACGCGAGGCTCGTGAAGTGCGGGAAGCTCGGGAAGCACGCGAGGCGCGGGAGGCTCGTGAAGCGCGGGAAGCCAGGGTTGCAAGAGAAGAGAGGGAAGAAAGAGAGCAAAGAGCAGCCAGAGAAATCCGTGGAACATTCAGGGAAGTGCCGGATGCACGGGACGCAGCCGCACGGGAGGCACCGGCTGCAAGAGATGCCCCCGCAGTGAAATCTACGGTCATTACTCCGGAAGAATATCCCTGTCTGCCGCCGGCTGCTGCCTCTGCGCCGTCTGTACTGACATTTCCTCCTCCTGTCCGGACTGTAGAAATGGAAATTATTCCCGGTTTACCAAATCCGCATAACGGCAAAAAGTATCATCTGCAAACCGGAGCTTTTTCTTCACAGGAAGCGGCCATCAAAACCGCCCTGCAGATTAATTCCCTTGGTTTTGAAGCGCGTGTGGAATACAGCGATTCGCTGTACCGGGTAGTCACAACCGCTATTCCTTCGGCTATGGTTTTTCCGGCAGTGCAGAGACTTGGTATTTTGGGGTTCAGGCAGATAATAGTACATGAATCAAAACAATAAAGTTATAAACGGCGGTATAGGAGGATGAAAATGAAAGGAACATTAATTATGGGGCTGCTTTTGACAGCGGTAACCGTCCTGAGTTACGGCAACGGCGTCAATCAGGCTCAAAAACCCATCATCTCGGAAAGCGAGGGGGTTTTTCTCACCACAGTGGGTCAATTTGAGGTGTATATGCTGGTTGAGGGCCAGCGCGAAGGAAACGCCGGTATTCTTGTCGGCGCGGATGAATCCGTTCTGCAGCACTATATCCCTGAAGGCGGTTTTATGCATACGGCCAACGCTTTTCTTATTAAAGCGCCCGACCGGAATATCCTGGTGGACTCGGGAACCGGAGCCGGAGGCATTATACTGGAAAAAATCAGAAAACTGAAAGTACGGCCGGGGCAGATAGAAACGGTATTGATCACCCACCTGCATGGGGATCACTTTGGCGGTCTGCTGAAAGACGGAGAAGCCGCTTTCCCAAACGCGAAAGTCTACCTTGCCGCCAGAGAATACACTCACTTTATTGAAACACAGGTGAATCCGGGAGCGGTGGCGGCTTTGGCCCCCTTCGGCGGTAATGTGGAAACTTTTGAGCCTGCTGCTCTGGATTCAACCCTCAACGAAATTGTTCCCGGCATCAAAGCCATCGCCAACTACGGGCACACGCCCGGGCATACCGTTTTTCTGGTGGAAGACAGCGGAGACAAACTGATCATTGCCGGAGACTTTTTACATGTGGGACTGGTGCAGTTTGCCCGTCCTGATATTTCTGCAAGTTACGACATGGACAGGGAAGAAGCCGCCGCATCGCGCAGACAGATCATCGAGTACGCGGCAGAAAATAAAATCCCCATCGGCGGCATGCATGTCGTGTACCCCGGCATCGGCACGGTGGAAACCGACGGGGACGGATTTAGGTTTACTCCGCTGGAATAAGGTACAGCAATGAACGGCAGCCCGCCCCATAGCGAACAACAGTCCTCCCGGCTCAGTGAGGCGGTTGAACTGATCCGTGAGGCGTTTCATTACCAGAGCCGCTTTGAAGGCTCCACCATGGTGTTCAAAATTGATTTCCCCGTAACCGAGGACCCCGGGTTTCCCTATCTCGTGAAAGACCTGGCGCTGCTTGCCCAGACCGGTTTCAGGATTGTGATAGTACCGGGTGCCAAGGAAGCGATAGATACCGTTCTGAAAGAAAATGCAATTACCTCCGCTTATGCCGGGGCCGGAATTACCGAAGAACCGGCGAGGATCACGGCGGAACAGGCGATTCCCTTTGTGGAAATGGCGGCGTTCCATGTGGCGACCCGTTACATGACATTCCTGTCCGGCAGCCGGGTAGACGCCGTCGTGGGTAATTTTGTCCGCGCCAGAGGGCTGGGCGTTGTTGACGGCGTCGACATGGGGCAGACCGGCACGGTCGATAAAATTTACGCCGATTCGATACGGCGGGTGCTGGACCTGGGCGTGGTTCCCATACTGCCCTGCATCGGCTGGAGTCCTACAGGCAAACCCTACAATGTACCCAGCGATGAAATCGCCCTTGCCGTTTCGGCGGCGCTGGGCGCTGTAAAGCTGTTCATTGTTTCGGTTCACGAGAGGCCGCGCCTGGACACTTTCGGTTTGCCCAAAAACATTGAAACCAGGGACGACGGCAGCATTATCCGGCTGACTCCGCAGGAAGCGGAAACAGTTATAGAATCGCTTGCCGGCGCAAAACCCGGCAAATACCCGCAGCTGCCGCGGACACTGAGGGAATTCACTCTGGCACTGCGGGCCTGCCGCGCCGGAGTAGGACGCGTGCATGTAGTCGACGGCAGGGAAGAAGGGGCGGTTCTCAAGGAACTGTTCTCCAACCTCGGCGCCGGAACGATGATCTACGCCGATGAATACGAATCGATCCGGGCCTGCCGCAGCCGCGATCTGCCCGACATTTTACGCCTGATGGAACCGCTGATGCAGGCGGGAATTCTCCTAAGGCGCACGGCGGAGCAGATACAGGAAAAGAAAGACGATTACTCGGTCTATGAGATCGACGGCTCAATACACGCCTGTGGGGCGCTGCATGACTGGGGCGAAGGACAGGGGGAAATTGCCGCCGTCGCCGCCGATCCCCTGTATGCCGGCATGAATCTGGGCAGGCGGACAGTCGGCTATTTAATGGAAAAAGCCCGCAAAAACGGCATGAAAGGCGTCTTTGTCCTGACCACCCAAACCCAGGACTGGTTCGAATCCCTTGGCTTCCGGGAAACTTCCGTGGACAGTCTGCCCGCACGGAAACGGCAGGTGTACGACCACGAACGCAAAAGCAAAGTTTTTTCGCTGGACTTGTAGTTTATTGAAAAACTTCAGTTTTTCAATTACCCTAAAGTATGATTAAGCAAACGCTGTTCAAAAATGTCAGATTTTTGAACAGTACAAATAAAAAAGGTAGTTTTCGGCCACAGGCTGAAAACTACAAGAGCTTGTGACAAAATAACCGATTTTGGAACAAGCTCAAGGAGGTATCTCTTATGATCAAAGGAATTGCCAAGCTGATTGTTGCGCTGAACGGCAATGTCAAAAAAAGCCAGATCGCCGCAGGGCTTGCCTGGGGTGTTTTGCTGGGTCTGATTCCGGCGGGTAATTTTTTCTGGATTGTCTTTTTTCTGATATCCTTCTTTTTTAGCCATCACCACGGATCCAAATTCCTCGTCATGGCAATAATCAAGGTATGTGCGCCGCTTATCGCGCCTCCAATCGACCTGTTGGGCTGGGCGATTCTGCACATCGAGCCGCTGCAGGGTCTGTTTACCTCCCTGTACAATATGCCCTTTGTGCCATTTACCAAATTTAACAATACTCTGGTAGCCGGCGGTATCGCTGCGGGCATTGTCCTGTCAATTCCGCTCTTTTTTGTTTTCATGCCGCTTATTACCCTGTACCGGAACACCCTCGGGCAGAAAATCAGAGATTCCAAAATTGTCATGGCTATTATGAAATTTCCGCTGTTTTCGGCAGTAGACAAGGCAATAGCCGTTATGGGCAGCGGGGAATAGGGGGACGCCATGACAAAACAGCAGGTAAAAGTACCGGGAACCCTGAAAAAACCCATCAAAGAGAAAGTATTTCAGAAACGTTATCTGAAATGTATTGAACAGCCCGCAGACAGGGACTGGTTTGCCTCTCAGTTTGAGCTGAAAGAAGAAAAATACCAGCTCCGCGAAGGACTCGACAAAAATGACGCAAAAAGGCTCAAGCAGCTGTTTGGCGTAATTAAAAAGAATCGCAAGGGCCCCATCAGCCTTTTCCCGTTAGCCCTGGCGGGCATTGTTATCGGCGGCCTGGTTGTTTTCTTTGTGGTTTTTGCCAACCCGCTGTTGGGCAGGGCGATGGAAATGGGGCTGGAGGCGGCTTTTGAGGCCAGGGCCAATGTAGACCGGTTCCGCCTGAGCCTGATCGACTTTAGCATCGGCGTGCAGGGAATTACCGTGGCGAACCGCGACAAGCCCATGACCAACCTGTTCCAGATGGGAAGGACACGGATCAAGCTGAGACCGGCGGCGGTACTGCGGGGTAAAATTTACATTGAGGAAATTCGCGCCGACACCATCCGTTTCGGGACGGAAAGAAAAGTTTCCGGCGCGCTGCCGCACCGTCCTGCGAAACCCAAAAAAGAAAAACAAAAGAGCGACGCGCCGCCCCTTGTCGATTTGCAGAATTTTGACGCGATGGCGCTCCTTGACCGCGAATACGAAAAGCTCAACACGCCGAAACTATACGACGCTGCCATCGCCGCGTACGACGAAACGGTGGAAAAATGGCAGGGGCAGGTCGATCTTGCAAAACAAAGAACCGAGGAACTAAAAGCTTCGGCGCAGCCTCTCGTTAACTTCACCGTTCCCGCTGTCGATACCCGTAATCCTGAATCCATCAGGCAGGCCGTTGCCGAAATTAACGCAACAGTAAATAACATTAACACCATGGTTAACACGGTGCAGACTACCGCCAACGACGCAACAAACATGGTAGCCGGCATAGAGGGCGATATTGCCACCGCGCGGAATCTGGAACAAAACGCCCGTAATTCCATTAACAATGATATTGCCCACCTGAAGTCTTACATCGACCTTGACAGCGGCGCTGCCTTTGCTGCCCTCGAACCGTCCATCCGCGAAATTCTTTCCGACACCGGAGAAATGTATTTCGACTACGGGCTTCGCGCCCTTGAAGTCCTTGAATACCTGAAAGCGCAGTCGGATGCAAAGCCAAAAACAGAAAAACCGAAAAAAACACCGAAAGTAGTGTTCAAGGGCAGGGATGTCGCTTATCCGGTAAGGGCGTACCCGAAATTTTTCCTTGGCGTCATGGCGTCCGATTTTACCATTGATCTCTGGAACTGGGCATTTGACCTGCGGGACATAAGCTCGAATCCCGATTTGACCGGCCGGCCTGTCACGCTGAAATTGGGGGTTATTGAGGAAACAGGCAGCCTGGAACGGCAGGTTGCGTTTGACGGCAGCGCCGATTTCAGATCGGCGGCGCCAGACCGCTTCGGGGCGGTTGTCTCCGGCAGCGGTTTTCCGGTCAGCCTGGGCGACGCTCTTGCCCAAACAGGAATTAACGGCTTCAAGAGCAATGCGGTATTTTCGGTTAATTTTACCGGCCACGGCGACGGCGGCGTTTCCGGCGGCGGCGATGTCATGCTCAGCAACGCCATGCTGGTAGACCCGCAGGGAACCATCGCCCAGGCGCTGGACAGCGCGGTCAGGCAGGCGGGGAATGTTAACCTTGGCATACAGTACAACCACCACCCCGACAGAAACGACGAATTTCACATAACGTCCAACATTGCCCAGTTAATGGCCGATGCGCTCAAACGCATCGCCGCAGAGTATGTGCAAAAGGCGATGGACGAAATTGAAAGAGTGCTGAGGGAGCGGATAAGCCAGTACATCGACGGAAAATTTGACGCGAAGGAAGAGCTTGACGCCCTCTTTGCGCTGGCGCGGGGCGACAAGGCGGCAATGGACACCCTGAAAAACTCCCTCGACAACAAGAAGGCCGAACTGGAACGGAAAGTCAGGGAGTATACCGATGGGGCGGTGCAGCAGGTCAGAGATGAAGCGGCGCAGCAAGCCCAGCAGGCCATTGAAGATCTGAAGCAGGGGCAGACCCCAACCATACAGGCCCCCAGCTTACCGTCATTGCCGGGCGGCGGAGGGCTGAAGCTGCCGGGACGCTGAGTATTGACACGCAAAGTGACAAAGCGGCAAGATAGTTGTATCACTCATTTAGGAGGTAAGTATGAGCATTATCGAATATGTAGAGGCACGCGAGATTCTTGATTCGCGGGGCAACCCCACTGTTGAAGTAGACGTGGTTCTGGAGGACGGTTCTCTGGGACGCGCCGCCGTGCCGTCCGGCGCATCCACCGGCGACTATGAGGCGGTAGAATTGCGGGATAACGACAAGGCACGCTATCTGGGCAAGGGTGTTCTGAAAGCGGTTGACAATGTAAACAACATTATCGCGCCGGAGCTTCAGGGACTTGACGCCCTGGATCAGGTCGATATTGACCGCACCATGATAGAACTGGACGGAACCGAAAACAAGGGTAAACTTGGAGCCAACGCTTTGCTGGGCGTGTCCATGGCGACTGCAAGGGCGGCGGCAAACTTCCTTGACATACCGTTGTATAAATACCTTGGCGCTTTCCATGCCAACCTTCTGCCGGTTCCAATGGCGAATATTATCAACGGCGGTAAACACTCGGACAACAAGATCGACTTCCAGGAATTCATGGTCATGCCCGTGGGCGCGGAATCGATCCGCGAGGCGGTGCGCTGGACAGCCGAAGTGTTCCACAATCTCAAAAACCTCCTGCACAGCGCGGGCAAGAACACCGCGGTTGGCGATGAAGGCGGCTTTGCCCCGGACATTGGCAACGAGGAAGCGCTGGAATACATCATGAAGGCCATCGAAAAAGCCGGCTACAGGCCGGGCGAACAGATGGCGATTGCCCTGGACTGCGCCAGCTCCGAGCTGTACGGCGAGGGCGACAAAAAGGGCTACAAGTTCTGGAAGTCCAATCCCGGCAAGCTTTTCAGCGCCGAGGAGATGATCGAAATTTACACCGGATGGGTGAACAAGTATCCCATCATTTCCATTGAAGACCCGCTGGATCAGGACGACTGGGACGGCTATGTAAAGCTGACCAAGAGTCTCGGTTCAAAAGTGCAAATAGTCGGCGACGATTTCTTTGTCACCAACACCAGGCGGCTGGAAAAAGGTATCGCGATGGGTGCCTGCAATTCGATTTTGATCAAGGTGAACCAGATCGGCACAGTCAGCGAAACCTACGAAGCGGTCGAGATGGCAAAAAAAGCCGGATACACCGCCATTGTTTCCCACCGCTCCGGCGAAACCGAGGACACCTTTATCGCCGATCTTGTCGTGGGTCTTGAAACCGGGCAGATTAAAACCGGTTCCATGAGCCGCACCGACCGCGTTTGCAAGTACAACCAGCTTATCCGCATTGAGGATCAGCTCGAAGGCATCGCCGAATACGCGGGAAGAAAGGCGTTTTACTCAATTAAAAAGTGATTGGCAGGCAGTGAACAGTGATTAGCGGTTCAGCCGCTAATCACTGTTTTTACCCGGCTGAAATAATGCAGACAGGTATACTATAATTAAAGATATATGAGAATTGTCATTGTGGGCGCGGGACTTACGGGAACCCAGCTTGCCAAGCACCTGGTGCGGGAAAAGTACGATGTCTCCCTGATTGAATCCAACGAAGAAACAGCCCGGCATGCTTCCAACCGGCTGGATTGTCTTGTTCTTAATGACTCGGGAAACAGAATCGAGTCCCTAGAGGAAGCGGGAATATCCAAGGCAGACGCCCTGGTCTGTGTAACCGATTCCGATGAGAAAAACATGATCATCTGCGGGCTGGCGGCATCCCGCTATCCGCGGCTTGTTAAAATTGCCCGTGTACGAAACGACGAGTACTCGATGCTCAAACAAAACCCGTCGGCGAATACCGACAGCGACGAAGAACCCGCCGGTTTTGAAAACCAAAAAATGCTGGGCATAGATTTTTTTGTCCACCCCGACGTAGAAGCGGCGCGGGCGGTTTTGAATGCTCTGGTTCACGGGGCATCGGGCAATATTCAGAGCTTCCCCGGAACCCCCTATGAACTGGGATCGGTTACCGTCAGCGAAGGCAGCCCGCTGGACGGCCTTTCACTTTCGCTTTTTCATTCCATTGTCCGGGAAGAAGGTCTTATACCCCTGGTGGAACGGGGGGAGGAATGTTTCCTTCCCTCCGGCTCTACGGTCATCAAGGCAGACGACCGGATTCATGTTATGACCAGGGAAGAAGACATGGATCAGGTTTTCCGTCTTGCCGGGAGATCAGACGCCCCCTTAAGGCGTATTGGAATTGTAGGCGGAGGCCGTATCGGCACTCTCATTGCCGAAGGATTAATTAAGCATGCAGACAAAGATGACGGCAAACCCAAAAAAGGCATAGCAGCGTTTTTCAAATCATTTACTCCCAAAAGCAGCCGCCGGATAATTATCATCGAACAGAATTACTCAGTATGCAAGGAACTGTCAGGACGTTTCCCCGAAGCCCTCGTCCTGAATGAAGATATCTCCGATGAAAGCTTTATAACGGACGAGAGAATTGGGGAGCTTGACCTTATCATTGCCGCAACGGCCAACCAGGAACTCAACATTATCACCGCCATCTTTCTGAAATCCCTGGGGGTAAGGCGGACCATAGCCCTGGTTTCCAGCCCCGGGCATAAAACAATTGCCCACAAGCTTGGGGTAGATGTGGCAATTCCCGTAAAGACCGTGGTAGCCGATTCTATCCTCTCCCATCTTATGGGCAAAAGTATTCAGGGCATTCACAGCCTGGGAGACGGAAGCGTGGGTACCGTTGAGGTGGAAATCGGGCAGGGTTCGCCGGCAGAAGGAAAGACCATCAAGGAATTCAAACTTTCACAAGGGGGGCTCATACTGCTCGTCAGCCGGGAGGGAACATCCTTCATTCCCCAGGGGGATTATATTTTCAAGAGCGCCGATAAGGTGATTATCATTGCCAAGAACGGCAGTGAAGGAGAGATTGAAAAATTCTTTGGGGTGGCGGAGCATTAAACAATGGCCATGATCCGTGTTCTGGCAATAACCCTTGCAATGGTAAGCCTCCTCATGCTCCCCTCCCTGATAATAGCCATTGTTCTGGGAGAAAATTTTATGCTTGGGGCCTTCACTATTCCTCTGGCAGCAGGAATTATTCTTGCCCTGGCTGCGGCTCTGATAATTCCCCAAAAAAAAATAAGCATTCGCATACGGGACGGATTTCTCCTGGTGTTTCTGACCTGGATTTTTTCAACTCTGTTGGGCAGCGTCCCCTTTTATTTATCCCCTTTTTGCACGAATATATACGATTCGATCTTTGAAAGCGCCTGCGGCTTTGCAACTACCGGGGCAACGACTTTCAGCGATGTTGAAGTCCTGCCAAAATCCCTCCTTTTCTGGCGAAGCACAACCCACTGGGCCGGAGGCATGGGGATTATCCTCCTGTCCGTCGCCCTAATGCCCCTTTTGGGGGTCGGAGGATTTCAGCTCATCAAGGCGGAAACATCGGGGCCGGAAAAGGAAAAACTTACCCCCCGGATAACCGAGGCGGCAAAGATCCTCTGGGGAGTCTATTGCGCCCTTACTGCGGTCCTCGCCCTGCTCTACCGTTTTGGGGGCATGGAGTGGTTTGACGCTGTCTGCCACGCCTTTACGGTGATGTCTACCGGCGGAGTCAGCACCAAAAACCTGGAGTTTGCTTTTTATAACTCTGCTTTCATCGACTGGGTTACGGTGATCTTTATGCTCCTTGGGGCGATGAACTTTACCATGTATTACCGGCTGGCCCGCGGAAAAATTCGCGACCTTTTTCAGAATACCGAAAGCAAGGTTTATTTTTCCATTTTCATTATCGCCTCGCTGATAATAAGCCTTACCCTGATTCCCCGCTACGGTTCGTTCGGGAATGCCATTCGCTTTGGTTCCTTTCAGGCTGCCTCCATTCTCACTACCACCGGAAGCAACAGAACAGACTACACGGTCTGGCCCGCCCTGACCCAGGGAGTGCTTTTTTGTCTCATGTTCATTGGGGGCTGTTCGGGATCCACCGCCGGCGGCATCAAGGTGATACGCCACACGGTGTTTTTCAAGCAGACGGGCAATGAACTCAGGCGGATTCTTTATCCCCGCGGAATATTCAGCATTCACTTAAACAAGAAGGTTGGCCGCAAGGATGTGGTCTACGGTGTGGCAGGTTTTGTATTTCTGTATTTTATGATTGTGGCCGTAACCACTCTGATTACCGCCGCCGCGGGCTTTGATATTTTTTCATCGTTTACAGCCGCTCTTGGTTTTATCGGCAACATCGGCATCGGTTTTGGCACATTGGGGCCATACTATAACTACAGCGCCTTCCCGAACTATCTCAAACTGTTTTATTCCCTGGTGATGATCACCGGAAGGCTGGAACTATGGACGGTGTTTATTCTCTTTACCCCCGAGTACTGGAAGCGCTAAGAACCCCCTCTTCGTATTTACAGATTATATTGTATACCCCCTGCGAATCCTTCTGCGATTGCAGCTCACTATGGAATTGGGGGTTTTCCAGCAGCTCCGCCAGATGCCTGAGAACCTTAAGGTGCTGTTCGGTATCCTGCGGGGGCGCGACAACCATAAACAATATGTACACCGGTTCGCCGTCCAGGGTGTCATAATCTATTCCCCCGCGGGAAATACCCACTGCGCCGCACACAGTATTCACGGCATCGGTTTTCCCGTGGGGAACGGCGATGCCTTTTTCAATACCGGTTGACATTTTTGCTTCGCGTTCCGCTATGGCGCCGAGAATTTCTTTTCGGCCGTTTATTTTGCCTGCATTACAGAGATGATCAACCAGCTCCGCAAATGCTTCGTCCCTGTCTGCGGCTTTCAGGTTGACTATGATATACTCCGGCGGGAAAATATCACGCAGCAACATACATCCCCCGGATCGTTTAAGCTATTCCGCTGCCCCGGTTTCCAAAACCTCGTATTCCGGAACATTGTCTTCAAAAACGTTTTCTTCAAAGATATCATCGAAAACAAAATCATTTTCAGACAGCAACCCGGCCTGCGGATTCAGCTCTTCTTCCAGCCAGTTTGTCGCCGCCGCCGCGCCGGAAATCTCCCGGCCTGCCGCTTCAACACCCGCGCCGCCGGGAGTCCGGTTAAGCAGGGCAAGACCCAGGCTGATAATCAAAAAAAGCGACCCCAGCACCGTTGTTGCCCTAGTCAGCACATTCCCCGAACGTGACCCAAAGGCAGAGCCGCTGCCCCCGGCAAAAATTCCTCCCAGACTGTCCCCCTCCTCACTCTGGACAAGCACCAGCAGCACCAGCAAAATAGCGATAATCACGAAAAAAACCAAAAGCACCGTACTGAGAATAGTCATCTACATAACTCCAACCGTAAAATCTGCGTTAATTAGTGTCTGTCCATAATGTAGACACATTATGGACAGACTCCCTTGAAAACCGCATTTTCGTAGCCCTTGGGCGAGAAAATGCAAGGTCTGGCCGCAAAGTAACCGACTTTGTGGCCAGACCTAATTATACCGAAAACAAAAATCTTGGGCAACAGGCCGTTACTCGCGGATGTCCTCGACCTCGGCACCGTCCAGCTCGCCGGCAGCCGCTTCCACGGCGGCACGGCCAATGCCGGTTATTTTGAGCGTAGCGCGGCGATGGGCAATATCGTCTCCCTCGGAGGACACAAAGGCGACAATGTTGCCGCCCTCTTTGGCAATTGCCCCGGCAAACACGGCAAGCTGCCCGGGCTTCTCCTTAAAATTGATCGTGATCCGCACGCCCCGGTGCCGCGCCCCGAACGCATTGACAAAAGCGTGAAACAGGTCGGTGTCGGTAACAATGCCCACCAGGAGCGAACCGTTCATCACGGGCAGGCAGCCGATGCCCCTATCCGCCATGATCCGCGCCGCCTCTTCCACTGTTTCGCCTTCCTGCACGCTGATCACTTCTTTTTCCATCGCCTTTTCCACGGTGAGTTTGGAAAGCAGATAGCTTATCTCGTACATATCAAGGCTGGTCGCCGGGGAAGGGCCGGCCTTCAGAAGATCCTCCCGCGTGATAAGCCCCACCAGTTCGTTGTTTTTGTTCAGCACCGGTACATGGCCGATTTTTTCCCGATCCATCAGAGAGCGGGCTTCTGTCAGCGAAATTTCGGGATGAAAAACAATTGGGTTTCTTGTCATTATTCTCGATACAATCATAAATAAATCCTCCTGGGTCAGCCGCCCAAATAGGCGGCTTTTACCGCTTCGTCCTGCATTAAATCGGCGGCCAGGCCGCTTTTCACAATTTCTCCGGTCTCCAGAATGTACGCCCTCGATGCCAGCGCCAGGGCTTTATACGCATTCTGCTCAACGAGCAGTACTGTCGTTCCCTCCTGGTTGATTCCCTTAATCACCGAAAAAATTTCATCGACAAGGATGGGGGCCAGCCCCATTGACGGCTCGTCCAAAAGGAGCAGTTTCGGCGAAGCCATAAGGGAACGTCCCATTGCCAGCATCTGCTGCTCGCCGCCGGAAAGCGTTCCCGCTATCTGCCGGATTCGTTCTTTTAATCTGGGAAAAATGTCAAAAACTTTTTCCATATCCCTGCGGATTACCTGCCGTTCACCCGGGGTTGCGGCGCGGCGGGTATACGCTCCCATTTCCAGATTTTCCCGCACGGTAAGGTTGGCGAATATGCGCCTGCCCTCGGGAACCTGCACCAGCCCTGCGCCCACGATGCGGTCGGGCGGCATGGCGCTGATGTCGGTGCCGCCAAAAGTTACCGCGCCGGAGTTTTTTTTGATAATGTTGGAAATTGCGCAGAGGGTGGTGCTTTTTCCCGCGCCATTCGCGCCGATGAGGGTGATAATTTCTCCTTCACAAACTTCAAAGGAAATTCCCCGCAATGCACGGATTGCCCCGTAGTTGACCGCGAGGTTCTCCACCTTCAAGAGGCATTTGTCGCTGCCGCTCGCACGGCTTATGTTGCAGTTACCCATAAGCCGCCTCCGTCCCAAGGTAGGCTTTAATAACAGCGGGGTTCTGACGTATCTCCTCGGGCGTGCCGGCGGCGATGGTTCTGCCGTAGTCCAAAACCAACAGCCGCTCGCATATCCCCATTACCAGCCGCATATCGTGTTCGATCAACAGGATTGTTAGGTGAAATTCATTCCTGATAAAACCGATTATCTTCATCAGTTCTTCGGTTTCCTGGGGGTTCATCCCCGCCGCCGGTTCGTCCAGCAAGAGGAGGCAGGGGTTGGATGCCAGGGCGCGGGCTATCTCCAGCTTGCGTTGTTCGCCGTAGGGAAGATTGCAGGCCAGTTCGTGTTTCTTTTTTTCAATCCTGAAAAGGGAAAGCAGCTCGCCGGTCTGCGTCTCCATACGCTGTTCATCAAGCCGGAAACGTTTGAGGCGAAAGAGTGCGTCGACGGGGTTTTCCGCCCTGCCGGAATGCAGTGCGATGCGGATATTGTCTTCGACGGAAAGATTCGCAAAAAGCCGGATATTCTGGAAGGTGCGGGCAAGGCCGATACGGTTCAGTTTTGCCGGATTCAGTTTCGCGGCGAAGTGGGCGCAGCCCTGCCTGTCGCGGAATTCAATTTGTCCGCCCGATGGGGTGTAAATGCCGGAAAGCATGTTAAACACCGTCGTCTTGCCCGCTCCGTTGGGACCGATAAGGCCAACCAGCTCCCCGTGGTGCAGCTCGCAGGAAAAACTGCTGACCGCCTTGAGTCCGCCAAAGTCAATGGAAAGGTCGTGAACCTTCAGCCGCAGTTCCCCGCTCATGATAACCTCTGATCCGTGCGGTCGTCTGACCGCACAGTCCAAACGAACATGAAACCTTGTTTCATGATAACCTCTTTTTTGAGCGGGCGGACAGCTTGCCGCCGATTTTGTCAACAAAACCGACAAAGGAAAATTCCTTCATTCCCAAAAGACCCTTTGGACGGAACAGCATGAACAGGATCAAAATTACCGGGTAGATCAACAAACGGTAATCCTGCAGGAAGCGCAAAAATTCCTGTAAATAGGTCAGCACATAGGACGCGATAATCGCACCTGTCATGGAACCCATGCCGCCGAGTACCACATAGATAAGGAATTCTATCGACTTGAGAAACTGCGCCACATCGGGCTTTACAAAACCGACATCCATCGCGTAAATACAGCCGCCGATACCGGCAATGAAGGCGGCAACGACAAAGCCGAACATCTTGTAGCGAAAAACATTAATGCCGTTTGCGTTAGCCGCAATTTCATCCTCCCGGCATGCCTTTATCGCCCGTCCGTAGGTGGAACGGAGAAAATTCTGCAAGAGCGCGAGGATTATTATCATCGTTGCCGTGGTAACGACGAAAGCAAGCTCCCCGTTCATCACCATATCGGTGGTAAAGGTTCTTCCATTGGGGCCGCCGGTCAGGGGTTTTAGGTTGATAAACACCACGCGGATAATTTCGCCGAAGCCGAGGGTAACGATAGCGAGGTAATCTCCGGACAGTTTCAGCACGGGAAAACCGATAAGAAAACCGGTAAAAGTGGTAACAAGGACGGCGCACAACACCGCCAGCGGCAGCGGCAGACCAAGGTCAAAGCTGAAAAAAATGCAGGAGTACGCCCCAATTGCCAGAAAGCCCGCCTGTCCCAGCGAAAGCTGCCCGGTAATGCCCACGATCATGTTAACCGACATTGCCATAATCGCATTCACGCCGCCCATGGTAAGGACGCGGGTGGTGTACGGGTCAAGAATGCCTATCTTCATCAATAGCAGCGGGAGGGTCACCGCCAGTATTCCGGTAATTGCCAGTATTATCGTTGATCGGAACGGAAATTTCGGCGTCATGCCCTACACCTTTACCCTTGCCTTCCTGCCAAGTATGCCGGCCGGTCTGAGTAACAGCACGATGATTAAGATCGAAAACGAAATGGCATCGCTGAACTGGCTGGAGATGAATCCCTTGGTAAAGGTTTCGGCGATACCCAGGATAAAGCCGCCGAGCATGGCCCCCGGAATAGAACCAATGCCCCCGAGTACCGCCGCCACAAAAGCCTTAAGGCCGGGCATCATGCCCATCATGGGGTTAACCTGCGGATAGGCTGAAGCGTACAGCACACCCCCGGCAGCGGCAAGCACCGAACCCAGGGCAAAGGTAAACGAAATTATCCTGTTAACCGAAATTCCCATAAGGCTTGCCGCCTGGACATCAAAGGAAACAGCCCGCATGGCCTTGCCGCGTTTGGTGTAATTAACAATATAATTCAGCGCAAGCATCAACAGCGCCGAAAGGACAATCACGATGATCTGAATGTTTGAGATGGAAAGCTCCCCGGCAAGTTTGATGTTAACCACAGCAGGGCGGGGAAACTGCCGGGGGTTGGGGCCGATAAATGGCAGCACCCGCGCGCCGTTTTCCAGTATCAGGCTGACGGCAATGGCGGTGATCAGCGAGTTAAGGCGGGGGGCGGAACGCAGCGGACGGTAGGCAAGGCGTTCAATAGTTATGCCGAAAGAGGCGCAAACGACCATGGAAACCACAAAAGCCAGCAGCATCCCCAGCGGCCCCGAGCCGATTGCGCTTAACACAAAAAAAGCGGCATATGCCCCCACCATCAGAATATCGCCGTGGGCAAAATTGATGAGGAGGATTATGCCGTACACCATCGTGTACCCCAGGGCTATCAGGGCATAAATCGAACCCAGGGACACGCCGTTAATAAGCTGCTGTAAAACAATCAACTACTTCGGATTCACCGTTGTCTTGTATGCGTTGACGAGTTTGCCGTCCTGTTTGACGATTTCAAGAATTGCCGCGCTTTTTATCGGGTTGCGATCTGCGTCAAAACGGATGTTTCCGGTAACATACACACCGTCGATTTCGGCGAGGGCATCCTTGACTGCAGCGGTATCAAAAGATCCGGCGGCCTTGATAGCGTCGAGGATCAGCATCATTGCGTCGTAACCGAGGGCGGAAAATTGTGAGGCAGGCCGGTTGAACCTCGCCTGGAAAGCCTGAACAAAGGCCATGCCCATGGGATCGGTGGTGTCCGAGGCAAAGCCGGAAGACCAGAAACCGTTGAGTACCTCATCCTCGGCATTATTGATAAGATCATCCCAGCCGTCGCCGCCGACAAGAGCGCAGGTAACGCCCTGATCACGAAGTTGTTTCGCCTGAAGCGATACATCGTTGTAATAATTGGGAAGATATACCACGTCGGGATTGGTGGCCCTGATCCGCGTTACCTGGGCGTTAAAGTCCACATCTCCCGTCTGGTAGGCTTCGTCGGCCACAACCTGACCGCCCAGCGCCCTGAACTGGTTTTTAAAAGCCTCGCCCAAACCGGTATTGTAATCGGCGCCCGCGTCGTACAGTACCGCCGCCCGGCGGCTTCCCAGCGTCCCGTATGCAAAGTCCGCTCCCACTACGCCCTGGAAGGGGTCGATAAAGCAGGCCCGGAAAATATAGTCGCCTGCCAGGGTAACATCAACGTTGGTAGCAGAGGGAGACATCAGAATTACTCCGCCCCTTTGGGCCAGGGCGGTCATTGCCTGAGTCGGCCCTGATGTGCTGGAACCAAATATAAATGAAACCTTGTTTCTGTTGGTCAGTTTGGTAAAGGCATTTACCGTTTTTTCGGCGTTGCCTTCATCGTCCTCGGAAATCAGGGTGATTTTTTTGCCCAAAAGGCCGCCGGCGGCGTTGATCTCTTCAATGGCGAGCAAACCCCCGTCCCGCGACTCATTGCCGTAAAAAGCTACCGGGCCGGAAAGCGGAAAAATCGCGCCGATGGCAACGGTGTCACTTTCTTTTGCTGTACAGGAAAGAGCCAATGATGCGGCGCAGAATACCGCCGCAGTTAACAGAAAAATCTTCTTCATGTATGTTCCTCCATGCCCTATCCTACAAAAAAACCGCAGGATAGGGAATAGAGGCATTTTATCGGTTTACTGCTGCTCGTCGGCGTAGATAATCTTTCCGCCCTGGCCGCCGGCAAGCCATCTGCCGCCGCCGGATACCCTGCCAAACGCAACGACCTGAACCCAACTTTCGCCCATAAGGCCGCGGCCCTGATTATCGTTATGCCAATTCTCTCCCGAATCAGCCGACCAGGCAATTCTGCCCTCCTGTCCGCCGACTACCCAGCGTGTGCCGTTAAAGCCCATGCCAAGCATGTAGAACGGCCGGTTCAGGGCGCGCCATGCTATACCGTCGGGCGACCATGCAACACGCCGGCCGTAGCCGCCGGCAAACCAGCGTCCCTTGTCGAAAATAATGACGGTAATATCTTCCGTCGGGGCGAAGGTGCTGTTTGGAATACCAACCCATGAAACGCCGTTATCGTCGGAGTATGCCATGTTCCCCTTGTCGCCGACTGCTACCCAGCGGTTTTGGTGGAATGAAATGGCCTTTACCGGGTTTGCCCCAAATGACCGAATGGTAACAGGGTTCCAGTTTCCTCCATTGTTGTTTGACCAAACAACCTGACCGTTATCACCTCCGGCAAGCCAGCGGCCATTGCCAAAAGCAACAGCGTAGATGTTTTGACTCGTGGTAAAACGGGTGGTTTCTACGCCAACCCAGCTTACACCATCCGTTGAATATGCCATTTTGCCGCTCCTGCCGGCGGCAACCCAGCGGCCGTTACCGTATGCAATGGCGTTAATGGCAAACGCTCCAAAAGTACTGTCGACAACCGCTGTCCAGCGAATGCCGTCGGAGGAATAGGCAAGCCTGCCGTCCGTACCGCCGGCAATCCAGCGCCCGGCGTTACCGGAAGTGAGTCCATACGACAGGGTAAGCACGGTGCTTTCGCCAAAGGTTGTGTCACCGGCGACTCTCCAGACAAGCGGGCCAAGACCACCCTGCATTGGCGGGGGTTCCGGCGCTGCTGCCGCAGCCTGGGGAGTGTAGAACTGGGGTGATGTTACCGCATGTTTGCGGCCAGCATTGTCTACTGCGTACACGGTAAAGGCATATTCCCTTCCGTCCGTAAGGCCGGTGAACGTCTGGTTTTCCACGCCCCGATTGACAGCCCGCGGCCTTTCGCCGCCCGGTGAATAAACAATCTCAACATGATCCAGATTGACACCCGAAGGATCCGTCCATGCAAGGGAAAGCTGCCCTTCAACAGGCCTGCCGCGCAGAACCGGGAAATCGGGTACAACAGCGCTCGACATGGCAACGGCATGGCGGTTGCCATCCCTGGTTACCGCCATCACCGTGAATTCATAATCGGTGGCATCGGAAAGCCCGGTAAAGGTATGTCTTTGCACCCCTTTTGCCACCGATACCGGCCTTGCCCCTCCGGGGCCATAGTTAACTTCAAGGTGATCAAGATTCGGATCGGAGGGATCATTCCATGTAATAGTCACTTCTCCCAAAACAGGCTTGGCTATGAGTCTTGGCCGGGCCGGAGTAGAAACCCGGGCACCCTGAACTGCCTGCTTGCCTCCTCCCGAAGCGACGCCGGACAGTGAAAAGACATAATCCCTTTCATCCGAAAGACCGTTAAAGGTGTAGTTTTGCACTCCCCTGGGTACGGAAACCGGCCTGGTTTCCCCGCCGGGGGCATAGGTAATCTCAACATGATCCAGCCCTGCCAGCGCGGGATCTGTCCAGTCAAGCCGTATCTGGCCGGTTACCGGCCTGCCCGATACCGAAAGAGTTTCCGGAGTTGGCGGCGGAGGCGGGGGTGGGGGCGGCGGCGGCTCCGGTTCGGGAATCGGTTCCACAAACGGCGCCGGTTCTTCCTCGTAGGGTTCCGGTTCTTCATAGACATATGCCGGTGCAGCCGGAGGAGGAGCCGGCGGCGGAGGAGTAAACGGCGCACCCGGAGTAATCACATATACTCCAGACATTGGCCGCCAATGATCGGCGTTGTCTACCGCGTATACGGTAAATTCATAATCCGTATCATCGGAAAGATCGTAGAAAGTCTTGGCCTGCACTCCCTTGGCAACGCTCTGCGGCATCTCGCCTCCGGGAGCGTATACAATTTCTATGTGATTAAAATTGGGATCATAGGGGTCGGTCCAGACAAGGGTTAACTCTCCGTCAACCGACCTGCCGTAAACGGATTCAGAGGAAGTGGTATTGCCGGAAATGAACAAACCAACATCGTTAAGGTATGTGCGGGTACCCTTCGCATCGACTGCGGCAACAAAGAATGTATGTTCATACCCATTGGTAAGATTCATGAGGGTTTTACTTTCCGCTCCCTTGGGAACACGAATAATGGTCTCGAAGTCGGGATCGTAGGTAATCTCAATATACTCATAACCTTCGCTGTCGAAGTTCGTCCAACTGACCGTTGCCTGCCCGGCGACCGGCGTTCCCCTTACGCCTGTGGGCAGTGCCGGCGGCGCATTGGGCGGCCTGCGCTGCTTAAGCGCCGTGCCGATACCGCCGGTCGTACCGTCCGATTTGTTGTTCCATTGGTCAACAGACTTTACGGTAACCGTATACTCTTTTCCCAATTCAGAGTTGGGAATGATGTATTTTTGGACTCCCTTTTCAACGCGAACCGCCTCTGTTCCATCCGGTTCCCAGGAGATTTCAATGTGATCAAGAAAGGAATCTTTCGAATCGGTCCAGAAAAGTGTCGCCTCTCCGTTGATGAAAACGATTGAAAAATCGGTGACATCGGCCGGGATTCTGACAACCGCCGTATCCTTTGCCCCGCATTGGCTACAGCCGGCACAACCGGCAAATAACGCCGCAATGACAAGGGCAAATGCTATCCACTTTACACGAAGGATAGTCTTCCGTACCGCCGGTTCCGGCTTTTGGGCATTTTTTGAAAACATTCTCAAAAAACTCATAAGATTCCCCTTACTGTTATAAATTTATCCACACTCCCACCCGGTAATTATACAGCATTTTCCCGAATAAAGGCAATAAAATAACGATAGGAAAGAAGGGAATTGGGGGAGAAGTGGCTAGTGGGCAGCCTGATACTACCCACTGCCACTATTCACTGGAATTTTGCAATGGGCACAAAGGTGTCCGGCACAAGGGAAGCGCCGCCGACCAGGGCGCCATCGATGTTTTCCTTGGCCATAAGCTGGGCGGCGTTGTCAGGCTTTACCGAGCCGCCGTACTGGATGATGATCTTTTCCGCGGCCTCGGCGCCGTACAGCCTGCCGATAACCTTGCGGGTAAAGGCATGAACCGCTTCGGCGTCCTCCGGGGTGGCGGTTTTGCCCGTCCCGATGGCCCAGACCGGCTCGTAGGCGATGAC
>Ga0082212_10002940_pt1 | contig 24420 bp, 22 predicted proteins | sample TergutNt197P3_FD_71548 | JGI IMG/M metagenome (GOLD analysis project Ga0082212, IMG submission 71548) | Neocapritermes taracua P3 segment gut microbial communities from Petit-Saut dam, French Guiana - Nt197 P3 | ecosystem: Host-associated > Arthropoda: Insects > Digestive system > Gut ... | reverse complement strand
TATTCGGATTTCTGCCGGTTCCTTTTGTTTTATACGCCCTTTCCGCCATTGCTGTCGGCATCGTTCTGGGAAAAACATCATTCGGTCTGAAGCTGTTCCTCATAGGAACGAATGCGAAAGCCGGTCTTTACGCAGGAATTGAAAATAAAACTGTTCTGATAAAAACATATATGATATCGGGCCTGCTTTCCTCTCTGGCGGGGCTTATAATGATGGCCAGGGCAAATTCCGCCAAGGCAGATTACGGCGCTGCTTATACTTTACAATGCGTCCTTATTGCGGTATTGGGGGGAGTTGATCCAAAAGGCGGCCTGGGAACCATACGGGGAGTAACATTGGCGGTATTGATTTTACAGTTTCTTTCTTCGGGACTTAACATGTTTGAACAAATATCCAATTTTTACCGTGATGTGATATGGGGCGGTGTACTTATTCTGGCTCTGATTTTTAATTGGTTTATTACCAATAACAACGAAAAATCAGGTGCATTAAAATGACGCTATAAAATGGCGATTAATATTTTTAGGAGGACAGAAAAATGAAAACAGTAAAGGACAAGCATGTTTTGATAGCGGCCGATTTCGCGGGGTTCCCCCTCAAGGAAGCGGTGGTTAAGCATTTAAAATCGAAAGGCTGGAGCATAACCGACATCGGGGTGAAATCGGCCAACGAAGAAAATCCGGAAATGTTCCACCGCATCGGGCTTAAGGTAGGAGCGAAGATTGCCGAAGGTGAATTTGAGCGGGCTATACTTTTTTGCGGAACAGGTATGGGCATCCATATCGCGGCAAGCAAGTGTCCCCATGTTCATTGCGGCGTAGTAGAAAGCGTGCCGGCCGCGTTGCGGGCTATTACCGGAAACGGTGTCAATGTTCTTTCAATGGGTGCGTTTTATGTAGCGCCCCAGATGGGTATGGACATTGCCGACGCCTTTCTGGAGCACAATCTCGGTGACGGCTATAAAGACTGGAAAAATTTCTACGAGTTTCATAAGCTTGCCATCGATGAACTTGAAGCATTTGATTACGAGGAGTTCAAGAAGAATAATTTCCAGGTAAAGACACTCGGAGAGGTGGAACTTGCTCCGCCCAAATACGGTGTTTTGGCGAAATAAAATGAAATAAAAGAGGTCAAGAATGATTAAAACCCTGACAGCAAAAACCGCCGAAGTAGATGATGTCAAAACGGCCGTTGAAGAGATCAAATCCCAGATAGAAGGAGAAGGTTGTCTCCTGAAAAACACAATAGGCATTATTGCCTGTCACTATGAATTTGTGCTGTCGGGTATCATGAAAGGTGTTTGTGAAGCGCTGCCCTTTGATGTTGTTGGCACGATTTCTTCAGGCCAGTCCGTCGCAAACGAGCACGGCTTGCTTCTTTTGACCCTGATGGTTCTAACAAGCGACGATGTCGAATTTGAAAAAGTCCTGACCCCTTCTCTCCTGAACGAACCGGGACGCGTTATTGCCGAAAGTTATAAAGCCGCCGTCAGAAAGGCAAAACCGGCTTTAATACTCACCTTCGCCCCCTTCATTCTCCAGAACTCAGGCGACGAATACGTCAACGTAATCTCCGAAACCTCTGGCGGCGTACCCTGTTTTGGTACGCTTGCCGTAGATGACACGCTGGATTTTGCCAATAGCTTTATGCTTGCGGATGGTGAACACTACCGCGATAAAATGGTAATGATTATGGTTTACGGTAATATAAATCCCAGGTTCTATATTGCCAATATTTCGGAAAACAGGATCCTCGAAAAGAGCGCCATAGTAACGAAAAGCGCAGGTCCGGTGCTTATGGAGGTCAACGAGCGTCCCGTTATAGAATACTTTGAGGATCTGGGATTGGTGAAAGCCAGCGAAACACAGTACGCCATGTCCTCGCTCCCGTTTTTACTGGATTATAACGATGGTACGCCAAAGGTTTCAAAAATATTCGTCATGCTCACTCCTGAAAAATACGCGATTTGCGCGGGTGCGATGCCGCAGGGAAGCACACTGTATATGGCGACCACGGACAGGGAAGATGTATTGCTCACAACAGGAAACGCCGTTGACATGCTGTTGAAAGATATTCATGATCATTCGGGACTGTTGATTTATTCCTGTATCGCCCGGGGTATGACGCTTGGTGCGGAACAATTCAGTGAAATAGAACTGATAAAGAAAAAACTCGGCTCCAGCCTGCCGTTTATGATGGCCTTCTCGGGTGGTGAAATATGCCCAACCCAGGTTTCAGATGACAAAGCGATTAACCGTTTTCATAATAACGCTTTTATTGCCTGTCTGCTATAATTATTGGTAAAGCAAGGAACGAACGTTGCCGGAACCCCGGGTTTCCCCGAACAATGATAACGAAATACTTCGGCAAGAAAATGAGGGGTTGCGTGACGAAACGGATCGCTTAAACCTTGAATTAAAAAAACTCTCAAGGGAATTGAGGATATCAAAAGACTACCTTGATAAAGTTTCAAAAGCCGTAGAAGCAAAAGAAGCTCTCAGTAATGCGCTATCGGAGGCCAACGCCAGACAAAAAGCACATACGGATATGTTGCTGGAAAGCTGCCCCAACATCATCATACTGTTCGACAATGATGGTCGTCTTGTTCTGTCCACAAAAGCCCTGTTAACTGCAACAAACACGCCGAATTTTGATTACATCAAAAATCTTACCTATGATGAGATTCTGACAAAATATCTTTCCAGTGACAGCATAAAAAAATTCATGGACGCAGTCGAAATGGTTTCCTCATCCGGTGAAATCGTAGTTTTCGAAACCTGGATCGACTTTTCACAAAGTGGCCAACCCCGGTTTTATTCAACAGAAATACGACGTGCGGGAACCGATAAAGACAGTGAACTTATGTCGGGTATTCTTGTAGTACTGGTTGATCTGACCGACTTTATGTATGAAAAACAGCGCGCAGAAGCTGCCAACAATGCAAAATCGGATTTTTTGGCAACGATGAGCCACGAAATACGGACACCCATGAACGCCATAATCGGTATGAGCGAAATGCTTGATCGCTCAAGCCTGAACGAACAACAGAAAAAATATATTGACAACATACGGCGATCTTCCGGCTCGCTTTTAAGAATAATAAATGACATCCTGGACTTTTCAAAGATAGAAGCCGGAAAAATGGAACTTGTTCATGATAATTACAACCTTAAAGCTCTTCTTGACAACCTTTTCTCAATGTTTGAAATACTCTCAAGCGATAAAAATCTTTGCTTTTCGTATTCCATTTCGGAGAAACTGCCTGAAACGGTGTACGGGGACGAAAACCGCCTTCGCCAGATACTGACCAACATCCTATCCAATGCTGTGAAGTACACAAAAGAAGGTGAAGTAACATTTAACGCATGGATAGATAAAGAGAATATGTTACGGTTTGACATAAAAGACTCAGGCATAGGCATACGGGACGAAGATAAGGAGAAACTGTTTAAACCGTTTGAACAGCTTGACACAAGAAAAAACAGAAATGTTGTCGGCACCGGATTGGGACTTGCCATAAGCTATAACCTTTGTAAAATGATGGGCGGTAATCTGGAGCTTAGCAGTGTCTATGGTGAAGGATCGGTTTTTTCCGTTGCCGTTCCATATGTACAGACAGACGAAACAATTCATGAAGATGTCATCGATGCTTATAATTTCACGGCCCCAAATGCCAAAATCCTGGTGGTTGACGATATTGAGATCAATCTGGAAGTAGCCGAAGCCATCCTTGGCGCCTTTGAAATCCTGCCGGATCTGGCTTCGAACGGCTCACAGGCGATTGAACTTGCCAAAAACAATCAATACAACATTATCTTCATGGATCACATGATGCCGGAAATGGATGGCCTTGAGGCAACGAAACACATCCGGGATCTGGGAGGATGGAACAGCAAGGTGCCGATTGTCGCGTTGACGGCTAACGCAATCGAAGGTGTAAACCAGATGTTCCTGAACAATCACATGGATGATACCCTGTTCAAGCCCATTAATGTTACGGACTTTAATCAGTGTCTGAGAAAATGGCTTCCCCCGGAAATGATTCACACTTCTGTCATTCAACCTTAAACCGCGATACCGCCAAAACCAGATCGTTAATAATTTCCCTGTTTTGCCCGCTGATTTTATTTACCTCATTTACGGCGACACTGATCTGCTCCGCGCCTCTTGACATCCCGGCCATCCCGCCGGTGATTTCCTCGGTAGCTTTTTGCAGGTTTTTGCTTTCCAAAATAATCTCCCTGCTGCCCTCAAGCATTTGACCGGAGCCGTCCTCTACCTGGCGGGTAATCTCATTAAGCTGGCCGATTGCCTCAAGTATTTGCTTGCTTCCCTCACCCTGCTCTTCCATCGCATTAAGAATATTCTCCTCCTGGTCGGAAACGGTCTTAACTCCACTGTCAATGGCCATAAATTTATTCAATACGTTATCAGTGGAGCGTGTGATCTTATCGATGGATTCTTTTATTTTTCTGAGTACCGCACTGATCGTTTTTGATTGCTCGCCGGAACTTTCCGCCAGTTTGCGGATTTCATCGGCAACAACAGCGAAACCTTTTCCGGCTTCTCCGGCATGGGCAGCTTCGATAGCTGCGTTCATGGAAAGGAGGTTTGTCTGGCTGGCTATGTTTTCCATCACCGAGTTTATCTCCAGCAGCCCCTCCGACTCACGGGCGATTTCCTGAATATCAGCCGCCACATCCTGCAATCCTGTACGACCCACTTCGGAAGCATCCATCAGGTCTTTCACATTCGCGGCGTTTTTAACGAGAGTCTGCGTAACAGACTGGATGTTGGCGAGCATCTCTTCGATGGCGGTAGAAGATTGGGAAACACTGGAGCTTTGGCGTCCAACATGTTCGTTGAGTTTGTCGATATTGTCACTGATATTTTCTATTGTGGTTTTTGTCTGGGTTACCGAAGCGGATTGATTATCCACCCTGCCCTTGATGGTCTGAATAGTGGAAGCAATCTCGTTGACCGCTGCCGCACTTTCCGTCGAATTACCTGCCAGAGCGTTGCCGATACCGGAGAGTGTATCAGCCTCTCTTTTAATTGTCATAATGAGTTCTTTGATATTTTCAAGCGTAGAATTTAAGTAACGCGATAAATCTCCAATCTCGTCTTTCGAAGAAAGATTGATGCGCTGTGTAAGATCTCCCTTGCCAACAAACTCCAGAGTTCCGGCTATACTGACAATCGGTTTGACGATTGACCTTCCGATGAAAAATGCGACAGCAAGACCTCCTATTATAAAGAGCGCTCCTATCGCCAATACAATAAAGCGTAAATGCGTGAGCTGGCTGTCTACATCATTCCTTTCTATTGCACTGAAAAGCAGCCAGGGGTATCCAGGAACTTCCGAATAATGCCCAAGCAGGTTTTTCCCACCATAGGTATAACCGGAAATACCATTTCTTTCTTTCAGCGCTGTAGTTACGAGATTGGCCAGTGGCTTTAAAGAAGGATCTTTTTCTGCTTCTTTTATTGGGTTGAACTGATTCGTTACCAGTTCTGTGTTCGGATGGGCGATAACTGTCCCGGTATTGTCCACCAAATAGCTGTAACCGCTCTTCATGCTGGTTTTTAAATTTGCCACAACTCCGGAAAGGGTCTGACCTCCGTCCTTGCGAGCTATCAATACGCCGACGACAGGCGCGCCCTTTTCATCACCTGCAAAGATAGGCGCCGCAAACATCACTACAATCGTACTGGTTATCCGGCTGAAGACAAGCTCAATGTTTTTTTCTCCGGCCATGGCCCGTTTAAAGTAATTACGGTCACTCACATCAAGGGTGTTATCACCCAATACATAATGGGCTATACCATCCGGAAAAATCATGGCTAAATCAAGAACCCCAATACGGGACACATCGGGTACCAGAGAAGGTTGGACGGATTCCCAGTCCATGGTCCGGGTACGCGCGCGGCTGGCGATTTCCCCGATTATGTCGAGTTGCCCATTAATAACAGCACTTATTAACTCGGCATTTGCTCCATTTTCAGAATTTATACCGTTAAAAATAGTAGCCGCAAGGGTATTTGAACTTATTTGCAGCGCTACAATACCAATACCGGCGGAAGTGACTAAAACGACAGCCCCGATCAAGAGTGGTATCCGGATACTCAATTTCATTTATGGCCTCACCTTTTGGGTAGAGTGAAAAAACTACACCAGAACGAAAAATAATATAATAATTATATGCAATTATAGGGGATTTCTCAAGTTAATGTTTAAAATGCCTAGTACCGGTGAAGACCATCGCCAACCCGAGCCTGTCGCAGGCTTCAACAGAGATCCTGTCGTTTACAGATCCGCCGGGCTGGATGATGGCTTTGATACCTGCTGCCGCGGCTGCTTCGACCACATCGGCAAAAGGGAAGAACGCATCGGACGCGAGAACCCTGGCAGCCTGTCCGTCGGCCCAGGGGCCTTTTCTTTCGGAAGCGGATTTTATGGCAGCCGCGCTTCTCTCCAAAGCCTGCGTTGCAGACCAGATGCGATTCACCTGTCCGCCGCCTATACCGCTTGCCGCGAGTTCCTTTGCAACCAGAATGGCGTTTGACTTTACGAATGAAACAGCCCTCATACCGAAGATGAGATCGGGAATGTCTTTCGATTCCGGTATTGCCCGGGTTACCACTTCCCACTTCTCAAGAAGCTTTTTATCTGTTTCCTGAACGAGGAAGCCGCCGTCAACGGAAAAACATTCTCGCGTGTCCCCGGGGGGGAACCTGGCCTTTATAATCCGCAAATTCTTTTTTCGTTTGAGAATATCCAGTGCCTCGCTTTCAAAGTCAGGGGCAATGATAATTTCCAAAAAGAGTTCACCCAGTTTCTTCGCGGTCACCGTATCAAGCGCCACGTTACAGGCTACAATTCCGCCGTAGATCGACACCGGATCGCAGGCAAATGTTTTATCAAAGGCTTCAGGGAGGGTGTTTCCCAGGGCAATTCCACAGGGGGTATTGTGCTTTACCGCGACACAGCAGATCCCGGCTGTGTCTGCGAGCTTGCCGTTGGCGGGAAAAAGGCACTTCACATCACCATCGCCCACAGGGCCGATCCCTGCCGAAGGAAGCCCAAACGCGCATGCGGCTTTCCAGGCCAGGTCGAGATCGCGGATATTGTTGTAACTTAAGTCTTTACCGTGAAGCTGTTCCATTCCGCCTAACGCCCCGGATTTACCGGTATGAAGGTAAAGAGCCGCCGATTGGTGGTTGTTTTCACCATAACGGAGTCCTTGCGCTTTTGTAAGCGAAAGGGGCCAAAAGGAAGGAAACCCTGTATCCGGGTTTTCCAGTTCCAAAAGATAACGGGCAATCGCCGCGTCATAGGCGGAAGTAAGAGTGAAAACTTTTCCGGCCAGGCGTTTCCTGAATTCCAGCGAGACACTTCCCGCTTTGAGGCCGTCCATGGCTTCTGTATAATCCTCAGGATCGGTGAGCGCAATTACGTCCTTAAAATTCTTTGCTGCGGAACGGAGCATAGCCGGCCCGCCTATGTCGATAAACTCAATCGTATCTTCCATTGAAAGGACAGGGCCGCCCGGAGCAGCTCGCACTTTTTCGAAAAACGGGTAAAGGTTTACACAGACGAGATCGATAGTCGCAAGGCTCAGTTTTTCCAGCGTTTCCACGTGCGAGGCTTCATCCCGGCGTGCAAGAAGTCCCGCGTGAATTGCCGGATGCAAGGTTTTTACCCGTCCATCGAGGCACTCCGGAAAACCGGTCACGGAGGAAACATCGGTAACATAAATTTTATTTTCCTGCAAGTACTTTGATGTGCCGCCGGTTGAAAGAATCTCCCAGCCTGCGCCGTTCAAATATAAAGCCAGTTCAAGAATTCCGCCCTTTTCAAAAACGCTAATGAGCGCTCTGCGTTTCATTAATCTCCTGCCAAATGCTGAATCATCATTTTTATTGCTTCTACAATTGCGATATGTTCTTCCGGGTGTATCCGCTCCGCCAATGACTCCGGCGTATCATCCGGCAGCACAGGAATTTTCCGCTGCAATAAAATGGGACCTGTGTCGATTCCCGCATCCACCAGATGAACGGTACAGCCGGATTCCTTTTCTCCCGCAGCCAATACCGCCCGGTGAACATGTTCGCCGTACATACCCTGCCCGCCGTATTTGGGAAGTAACGCGGGGTGGAGATTTATCATCCTTTCCGAATATTCTTCAATAATATTCCCTGTCAGAATCGAAAGGAAACCGGCTTGGACAATAAGGTCGATTTCCTGTTCCCGGCAAAAACGAAGAATGCGATTAGAAAGATCCAGTCGCCGTTCGTTTTTGGGAAACCCGGCATCCGGCTTTTCCACAAAGGCCGGAATTCCCGCAATTCTCGCCCGTTCCAGAGCGTAGACATCGGGACGATCAGAGAGAACGGCGGCAATTCTGACAATTGCGATTTTTCCGGAGGCAGTCACACCTCCAAACTCTCCCTTAAACTGGGTATCAATAATAGCCTGCAGGTTGGACCCGTCTCCGGAAACGAGGATGAGGATATTAATGGGTTTAAACAAAGCGTATACCTCCAGTGACTGCCTGGATTTCGCCGGTAGTTTTTTCTACCCAGCCAATTTCCCAGGCAGGAAAACCTTTTTGTCCCAGAAAGGCCGTAGCCTTTTGAACATCCTGTTTTGCAACGGCAAGAACAAAGCCGATGCCCATGTTATAAGTGTTAAACATCGTTTTCCTGATTTCAGGATCCGAGCGGAGAATTTCCTCTCCCGAGTTTTGAGCCGCCGCACCTGAGAGGCCGTCTGCGCCCCCGGCGTTTTTTGCGCCGTGATATTTTACGCCATACGCGATACGGGCGAAGACAGGCGGGACTTTCCAAAGGCCGTTATAGGCGGGGTTCAGGGGATCCCGTATTACCGCGGACAAATGCGATGTACCGGTTTCCGGCGGACAGCAAAATATGCGGGGGACATTCTCGTAAAACCCACCGCCGGAGATATTGGCCATTCCGCGGATTTCAACTTCATTCATGAGTTCCAAAACAGGCTTAACGTATAACCGGGTTGGCTCAAGAAGGGCGAAGCCTATGGGTATGCCGCCAAAATCTTCGTTAAGGTCAGGGATAACTTTGCGGATAAGGCTGAATCCGTTGGAATGGACACCTGATGAAGCGATGCCGAGGATTGCATCACCTTCGCAGATTTTTTCGCCGGCGATAATTTTTTTACGATCCACGATGCCAACCGCGAAGCCAGCGAGGTCATACAGATCGTCGGGCATGACTCCGGGGTGCTCGGCGGTTTCACCGCCCAGGAGAACAGCGCCTGTTTCGCGACAGCCAACGGAAACTCCCTTTACAAATTCCGCTGCCACATCGGCATCGAGCTTCCCGCAAGCAATATAGTCAAGAAAAAAAAGTGGTCTTGCTCCGTGGCATAGTATGTCGTTTACGCACATGGCCACACAATCAATACCAATGGTATCGTATTTTTTCATTCGAAATGCGATATCAATTTTGGTACCAACTCCGTCAGTTCCGGAAACCAGTACAGGCTCCTCCATTGCGCCTTCGCCTTCAGCTTTGCTGCCTGCAAAAAAATCCTTAAGCGAAAACATTCCGGCAAAGCTGCCGATAGCGTTCAACACCGAATCCGAAGTAGTTGCGGCTGCAAACTCCCTGTACTTCCCGACTGCCCGGTACCCTTCTTCTATATTGACGCCTGCTTCTTTATAGTCCATTTTGCCTCCCAATGAGTTTCCGGCGTACAAACATTATTTTGCCATGGTCATTGTCTCGCCGGGCACAGGAATCGGATACTCTCCGGTAAAGCAGCCAAGACAAAAACCATCAAGCGGTTTCTCCGATATCCTCAGAGATTCCAGGAGGCCTTCTGCGGAGATAAAGGAGAGGCTGTCCGCTCCAAGGGATTTACAGAGCTCATTCGGACTGGCGCCGTTGCTGATCAGGTCCTTTCGGTGAGGAGTATCTATGCCGAAAAAACAGGGACAACGAACCGGCGGGGAACAGATCCGCATGTGAACTTCCCTGGCGCCGGCGGCCCGCAGAATAGTGACGAGCCTTCGGCTGGTGGTCCCCCGGACTATGGAATCATCGATAATAACAAGCCTTTTATCCCGCACTTCGCCTGCAATGACATTGTGCTTTACCGAGACCGCTTCTTCCCGCCGGTTCTTGCCCGGCGAAATAAACGTACGCCCCACATATTTGCTTTTAACAATGCCCAGACCGAAGGGGGTTCCCGTGGCCCGGCCATAACCAATGGCTGCCGGTACCCCCGAATCAGGTACACCGATCACAAGGTCCGCTTCTACCGCCGATTCTTTCCCCAAAATTTCCCCTGCCCGCACCCTGGCGTTATACACATCCACCTGATCGATCACACTATCCGGCCGGGCAAAATAAACATACTCAAAGGAACAAACCGCCCGGCGGGTTTTTTCGCTGAAGCTAAAGGACAAGACTTGTCCCTTGTTTATTATCACCAGTTCTCCCGGTTCCAAATCCCGGACGAATTTTCCTCCTACCGCGTCAACGGCGCAGGATTCGCTTGCCAGGATCCAGCCTCCATCCAGTTGACCGAGGCACAGGGGACGGATGCCGTTGGGATCCCGGGCGCCAACAAGGGCGTCCTCGGTTAGCACAACAAGTGCAAAGGAACCTTTGAGAAACTGAATGGTATCGGTCAAAGCCCTCTCAAGTCCTTTTTTAAAATTCTTGGCAATAAGGTGGATGATCACTTCGCAGTCGCTTGAAGATGCAAAACTAATCCCCGCATCCTCAAGAAGCTCTCTGACCACATCCGCATTGGTAAGAGCTCCGTTATGCGCCACCGCAATGGATCCAAGCTTGGAACGGCTCATAAAAGGCTGAGCGTTTTCTACGGTACTGGAATCGAACGTAGAATACATGACATGGCCAATGGCGGCAGGACCCTTAAGTTGTTCAATAATATCGGGGGTAAAAGCTTCACTAACCAGTCCCATGGCCCGGCGGCTTTCCATAGTCTTGTCTTTCACAGCCGCAATGCCTGCACTTTCCTGACCCCGGTGCTGAAGGGAAAGAAGGCCGTAATAAACGAGAGAGGCCGCAACTTTTTCGGGATCATCGAAGTAGACTCCAAAAATCCCGCACTTTTCACGAAGCTTGTCTTCGCTACCGCTCAGAAAACTTTCGCTTTGAAGCTTCTCCCCAATCAGTGCGGGTTGTTCAATCACAATTCCACTCCCTGATTTTCTTTTTCAAAATCTGCCTTCATTTTTTCCCGGGCAAGGATGAGTTTCTTTTTTAATTCGGGATATTTCACAGAGAGAATTTGGATGGCCAGATGCGCCGCGTTGGCTGCGTTGTCCACACCCACCGTAGCTACAGGAATCGGCTTGGGCATCTGTACAATCGAAAGAAGGGCGTCCAGTCCCCCAAGGCCTCCGGAACTGATGGGAAGCCCGATAACCGGAATGATGGTTTTACTGGCGATCACCCCCGGCAGATGGGCAGCAAGACCCGCGCCGGCTATGATTACTTCACATCCTTCCGCCTCGAGCTGCTTTAATGTCGTCGAAAGCAGTTCCGGCACACGGTGCGCTGAAAGTACATGGGCGCTGAAATCCACTCCCATATCCCGCAGCACATCCGCTGCCTTTTTAACAACAGGTTTATCTGATTGAGAGCCAAAAATTATTGCGACTTTCATGGAAAAACCCTAGCATATTGCGGTTTTCTCAACAAGGGTGAAATATTGACAATTATTCTTGTCGCCTCTAGACTGGTAACAGTGATTCTATCAGGTGTCTCCGAATTCAAACAGGGGTGAAAAATTAAGTGAATACCGGCAGCAACGAAAAGAAAAAAATTCTCCTGGTTGATGACGATGAAATGCAGTTGACGACTGCAGAGTTGTTTTTAAGAGACGAATATGAAATTCATAAAACGAAATCCGGAAAAGAGGCGCTGGATTTTTTATCCGGCAGGAAAGTTATCCCGGATATGATTATGCTGGATATACTTATGCCAAATATGGATGGCTGGGAAGTTTTTAAAAGGATAAAAGCTATTGATTTTTTAAAAGATATCCCAATAGTTTTTTTAACAGCAGTAGAAGAGGAATCAGAGAAAACCCGGGCATATAAAATGGGAATAATCGATTATATTACAAAGCCATACAATTTGGTAGACTTAAAAAAGAGAATTAAAAAAGTTATTGAGCAAAAATAAATACCAAACGGGATTGTACCCTAACCCCACAAAGAAACCGGATAGACCCCCTGAGCGGTAAGAGCCGCGAGGCGTTGTATCGCCACTTCTTTGTCTTCCTGGTAAGTAACGCCGAACCATTCCGAATCAGCTTCGACAGCCCGCATTTTAAGATGGTTGTTTTTAATAAACCAGTCTGAAGCTTTTGGAAGGTAACACTCACTTTTCAGTTCTTTGCCGGAAACGGTGATAAAGTCGTTAAAGTACTGTTTGAATCTTGGGAGTACGCTGTCGGGGTAGCCCAAAAAGTTCATGGACACAGGCGTGTCGGATTTTAACTCGCGCCTTGAACCGTCACTTCCGGTGTTAAAAATAACGCCGTCCTTTTTTTCGATGGCGGTGAGCTCGTCAATGGAAAGGAGGTAATCGCCTGAGACTTCGCAAACCCCTCTGGCAACGGTTCCCATCGGGCTCAAAGTAGGTTCCAGCTTGTACGGCACAACCGCGCCGTCTTTGAGATCCGGCTCGGAGAGAAATTTGCCCATCGCCGCGAAAGCTTCCCTGCCGTAAAAATCATCGGCGTTAATTACCGCGAAGGGAGCGTCGATCTTCTCCGCTGCACAGAGCAGGGCGTGGGCAGTTCCCCAGGGTTTGGTCCTGCCGATTCTTTTTGCCTCTGCAAAAACGTCAGGCGGAATAAGGCTGTCCAGCTCCTGAAAGGCGAGGCAGTATTTGACTTTTCCTTCCATCCGGGCAAGTACGGTCTCCCGGAAATCTTTTTCCAGATCGTGTCTGATGATAAACACTACTTTTTCAAAACCGCCCCGGAGAGCGTCAAACACAGAGTAATCAAGCAGTACCTCTCCGTTTTTACCGAATTTTTCCATCTGCTTCAGTCCGCCGTAACGACTTCCAATGCCGGCGGCGAGAACAACTAAAATAGGCTTTTTCATAATTTTCCTCCCAGAGCTGTCTTCTTCCGGTACCAGTACCGGTAAATTTCCCTGTATCCCAGTTTTTCGTATAAATGCAGCGCGGCCGGATTATTGAGCATCACCTGGAGGTAACTATTTTTAATACTCCGTTTTGCCGCTTCCGCCAATATAGTAAGGACGATTTCCCTGCCGTAACCTTTTCTCCGGAATTCCTCTTTCACCACAATGTCAAAAACCCCAACATAATTGCGCTCTATAGCGCCGTACCCACAGCCCGCAATTTCATTACCGGTCTTCTTGCAGACGACAATTTTTTCATCTGCTATATTATCAAGGATTCTCCTGAATGTGGATATATGGTTTTCTTCGATCCGGTTGTAGTCGATAACACTGTTTATCCAATGTTCATCAAAATCATCCGTAATTATTATTCCTTCAAAATCGTTTTGAAGTGTCGCCGGTATTTCGCAGATCTGTAACGATGTTTCGTTGATCTTCTGATAGTTTAACTTTGCCAATGTTTCTTCGACAGATTTATGTTCTTCGCAGTTAATTAATTTATAGGCAGCCGGTAAACCGTGCCGTGAAAAAAAATCATCGCAGTAAGTAAGTTTATCTTCCAGTTTTATTTTCGATTTGTAAATAGGATTGATCGAATTGGCCCGGTTACCGTATCCGTTTGCCAGCCTGATGATCCAGCCATCGTAAACACAGGTTTGCAGCGCGGGCCACGCATTCATTGACATTTCTTCAATCGTAAAATCGAATGTAAAATCCATAGGCATTTCCTGTTGTATGAATCTTAGAGCTGTCTGCCCTTACTTAGTTTTTCCTCAAAACGCTCCAGTTCTTTTCCAGTAAGGGCGGCCTCGCCCTGGCTGCTTCCGGTAAGCCGGACGCCAAGGCGTTTGCGCAGTTCAGCCAGCTCCTTGCCGGAAAAACTCACCCCGGTCAAAACATGCCGCTCAAAGGATTCACAGCAGCGGGGAGCGACTTTTTTGGCGATATCAAAAAGGACTTCCGCATAAAGACGGATTTCCTTTTGTGCGTGAGCGTCCAGGCGAAGCTTCAGAAAATGGAAGAGGTTGTGCAGATCAATTTGCCAGTACCATTCGGTGTAGACCGAAAGAGGCAGGTTGATTCTTGCCAGCTCCCTTGCTATCCCCTCATCAACAAGGGCGCTATAGGCGGTGTAAGCGGCCTTCTGGCCTTCCGCAAAAGCGGCGCGGATCTTTTCCGCCCTCTCCGGATCAAGAGCTTCGGCGGATCTGCCCTGCTTATTGTCAGTCCTCTGCAAGGCTACATCTTCAGCATCCGGCACATAAAAATCATCTTTCAGGATCGAATAACGGCCTGAAATTTCGTTTAGCCTGGCGGTGCGGTGCCTTATCCACTGGCGGGCCACAAAAATGGGAAGCTTTACGTGAAAGGTAAGAACTACCTGTTCAAAAGGACTGGTATGGGAATTCCGCAGAAGGTAGTCGATGAGCCCCGCATCTTCGCGGTAACTCCGGGTTCCCTCACCATATGAAACCCTGGCAGACTGAACCACCCGCTCGTCTCCACCCAAATAATCCACAAGCCTTATAAAGCCCTTGTCCAGAATCGGGAATTCCCTGTCCAAAATATCTTCGGCTTCAGCTATTACACAATGCCCCACATTTTCCTCTGATTTACAATACTATGATTTACTTCCATTATTTCTCACGGAGCCACTGAGTTCACAGAGAACACGAAGAAAACTCAAATTTTATTTGCCTCTGTATCCTCTGTGTACTTTGCGCCTCTGTGAGAGACATTCGGAGTAAAGTATTGGACATTACAGAATTCTAGTCAAGCTTCATCTCACGAATATGTTTACGCAGTGGAAGTATTGCGGGAGGCGATACGGAAAGCTCGTCAATCCCCATTCGTATAAAGACTTGAGTAAGCTCTTTGTCCGCTCCAAGTTCCCCGCAGATGCCGATGGGTATCCCTGCCTGATGGGCGTTTTTCGCCGTAAGTTCCAGTAACCTGAGCACCGCGGGATGATGGGTGTCGACAAACCGGCCCAAAGCATTGTTCTGCCTGTCCACGGCGAGGGTATATTGGGTAAGGTCATTGGTCCCCACACTGAAAAAATCGGCTTCCTTCGCCAACTCATCGCTCATCATGGCAGCGGCAGGTGTTTCTATCATGATGCCCAGTGGAACTTTTTCGGAAAAAGGAATGTTTTCCGACTTGAGCTGGGAGCGGACTTTGGCCGCGATTTCTTTCGCCTCACGCAGCTCCCAAAGGGAAGCTACCATGGGAAACATGATCGCCGCATTTCCGTGGGCGGAGGAGCGGTAAATGGCTCTGAGCTGTGTAATAAAGATTTCTGGCCTTGAGAGACAGATGCGGAGCGCCCTCATCCCCATGGCGGGGTTTTCTTCGTGGGGAAGTTTGAAGTAATCGGCTTGCTTGTCCGCACCGATGTCCAGCGTCCGGATGATTACCTGCCGGCCCTGCATTTTTTCCACGACTTTTTTATAAGCGGCGTACTGCTGTTCTTCCGTAGGGAAGTCCTTGTTCTCCATATAAATAAATTCGCTCCGGAACAAACCAATACCTTCCGCGTCATTCGCCAGCACGCCGTCAACGTCACCGGGGTTACCGATATTGGCAAATAGTTTTATTTCCCGGCCATCCACTGTTCTGTTGGGCAATCCTATTAAAGCAGCAAGATCTGCCTTGTCCCTTTTTTCCTCATCGCAGCGCTTCAACCATTTTTCCATTGTTTCACTGTCCGGTTCGAGGAAAAGTGTTGCCCCCTCTCCATCGACTATTGCCACCTTGCCGTCACTGCTTTCGTTGACCGCATCTCCCAGGGCAACCACCGCCGGTATGCCCATGTTACGCGCAAAAATGGCAGTGTGCGAATTGTTCGAGCCGCCTGATGTAATAAAGGCGAGTATCAGGTCTTTATCCAGTTGAACTGTTTCGCTGGGTGCAAGATCATCAGCCGCAATAATTACCGGTTTTTCGGTGGTAATTAAAAAGGGAGTATTCCCCTGCAATACATCCAACAGACGCCCGGAAACATCACGCACGTCGGCGGCCCGGGCTTTCATATAGTCTTTCTCCATGTCCAAAAACATCCGGGCAAAAATATCCGCTGTTTTGGAGACAGCATATTCGGCGTTTACCTTTTCTTCGGTAATGATATTTGTTACAGAATCGCGGTAATCAAGATCGGTGAGCATCATCGAATGGACTTCAAAAAGATCGGCCTCTTCGCTTCCCAATTTTTCCAATGCGATCCGGTGCAGTTCTTCAAGCTGTAAAACGGCTTTCTGTATGGCATTCTCAAGGCGGGTAAGTTCCTTCTGCACATCGTCAATAGCATGCGCACTCACATCAACTTTGCGCCGTTTTAAATAATGAATGGTGCCGATAGCGATCCCGGCGCTGGCCTTTTGTCCGGAAAATGTTTTCATTGTTTTATCCGTGTATTATGATCCTGATCTTACAACGTAGAAGTACAATAGTTTTTTAATTCTTCGGCGACTGTAGTTTCATTGTCGCCCTCTACGGTTATAATAATTTCATCGCCTTTGTTGATCTGTAAATTTATTACAGAGAACAAACGTTTGGCGTCGGTACTTTTACCGTTTTTTGCCACGGTAATTTTTTCCGCATAACTCTGCGCTTTTTTAACAAAATTTCCCGCCGGCCGAGCGTGCAGGCCTTCATCTCCTGTCAGAGTATATTTAAACTCAACCACCACTCCTCCTTTATAAATAATCTCATCAAAGATCTCTCACAAAGGCACGGTGGCACAAAGAACACGGAGAAAATAAAAAAGTCCTTCATCTTCCTTTGTGTTCCCTGTGTCTCTGTACCTTTGTGAGAAGTATTAAGGATTGCTATTCATTTTTGGGCAATAAATACTCCTGCAACTGATCCAACGTCTCCTGTGCGGTCTGCCCTGCGGCTATGGCGATAGCCGCAATCAAAGCTCCTTCCACAAGGGCAGCATCGCAGAGGAAAACCTGTTCCCGCAAACCATCGTCCAGCGCCTCCTGTGCCATCTGCCCGGTCAAGCGGGCAGAGCCAAGATCGGCGAGAACTATCACTTCTCCCTGTCCGGCGGCTTCCTTCATGGCGGCATAGGTTCTGTCGTAATCGGCGCCCAGAGTTCCCGCCTTTGTACCACCAACAGGAATGATGTTGGCATCTCCACCCATCTGGAGGGCAAGATCTTTTGCCCCCTCAACGATTTTCGGGCTGTGCGACAAAAGTAACAGTGAAACCATACTAAGCTCCGGTATTCTAGGCCAAAGCTTTACAGATCGTAGAGATCATCAGGCAACTCGATGTCGCACCCGGATCGATGTGACCGATACTGCGTTCACCAAGATAGGAGGCTCGCCCCTTTTTCGCGATGATATCCTTTGTTCCATCCCTGCACTCTATGGCGACTTTTTCGGCATTGACAAACGCCTCCTTGCCGGAAAGTCCCGCCGCACTGTCTTTCTCCAGGGATTCAAGCACCGGTAACAGCACGTCAACCATGGTTTTTTCGCCTAACTCGGCCTTGCCCCTGGCCTGTACTCCCAGAATTCCTTCTTTGAAGACGGGAATAAAACCTGCCAAATCAATTTCGGCAAGTTCTTTTGCTACGCCGGAAGCTTTCAGAAATAATGTTCCGTATAACGGACCTGACGCACCACCAACATTGGAGATAAGAGCCATTGCAGCGATCTTCAGTACTTCGCCGATGTCGGCCCCGGGAGTTTCCGCGAGTTTTTGCATTGCAGCGCCAAACCCCCGGGCCATATTGAATCCATGATCGCCATCTCCTATGGCCTGATCGAGATCGCTTAAATACTCCTTCTGTTCTTCTATAACCCTGGCGATGTCCCCGATAATGGAACGTACCTTGTCTGTGTTTACGCTCATCAGCCGAAAGTCCTCCAGGCAACCGTGTTTGCCCTGGCGCTATAGTATTTTTTGAGTTCGGCGTCAACTTTAAGCACCGAAACGGAGAAGCCAGCCATTTCTATCGCAGTCATGTAGTTGCCTACATTCGTCGCGTAGATCTTGATACCTTTTTTGGTAAGTATATCGTTCACCTTGCGGCTAACGATGAACTGTTCCATAAGAGGCGTGGCGCCTAAACCGTTTATGAGTACTACCACTTCTTCACCTGAGTTAATCGGGTTGTCCTTCAGGATATAATCCACCAGGATGTGCTCTACCAGCTCGTCGGCGATTTTGATCTTGCCCTTGGTAACACCAGGTTCGCCGTGTATGCCAAGGCCGATTTCTATCTCATCCGCGCCGAGTTCAAAACCGGGCTTTCCTGCCGCGGGAACGGTACAGGGGGTAAGGGCAATGCCCATGGATCGGACATTGGCAATAACCTTTTCCGCAACTTTTTGTACCGCGTCCAGATCGAGACCCGCTTCGGCAGCAGCGCCCGCAATTTTGTGAATCAGAACCGTACCGGCAATTCCGCGGCGTCCAACGGTCCAGGTGCTGTTCATAACCGCCACATCATCGTTGACAATGACTTTTGCTACCTTAATGCCATCCGCTTCAGCCAGTTCACCGGCCATTTCAAAGTTCATTACGTCGCCGGTGTAATTTTTGATTACCATCAGGACGCCCTGATCGGTTTTTACCGCTTTAATGGCTTCCAAAACCGGTTCCGGGCTGGGAGAAGTAAACACCGCACCGCAAACAGCCGCATCCAGCATGCCTTCTCCGACAAAACCCGCATGAGAAGGTTCGTGGCCTGAACCGCCGCCGGAAATCAAAGCGACTTTCCCGGCTTTTGGTGTACTGCGGACAACAACAGCCTGGCCGGCTTCGGATATCGGGATTCGTTTTACATAATCGGGATACGCCAAAGTCAACCCGGTGACCATTTCGTCAACGATATTATTCGGGTCGTTGATTATTTTTTTCACATCAAATCTCCTTTTACAAAAACATTAATCCATCACCTGCTTGTAAGCTTTGTAACCTGACCAGGCGATGTCGGCGTTACCGCAAACCGGGCATGTCGAGGGCGCGGATTTCGCGGCAATGATATTTCCACAATTGTCGCACTTCCATGTATCCGCCACCGCGCCACCTTTCCCAAGTGTTTCAAGCAGGTGTCTGTAATGTTCCTCGTGGGTTTTTTCGATAGCAGCGACTTGTTCAAACCGTTTTGCAATATCATCAAACCCTTCTTCCTTTGCCGTTTTTGCAAAGGAAGGATACATTTCGGAATTTTCCCCATGCTCTCCTTCGATAGCCGCTTTTAAGTTGTCGGCGGTTGAGCCGATGCCATTCAGTAATTTATACCACATCCGGGCATGTTCCTGCTCATTTACCGCAGTTTCTTCAAAATACCTGGCTACAGCCGCGTAGCCATCTTCCTTCGCCTTCGCGGCAAAATAAAAATACTTGCCCCTCGCCTGCGATTCACCGGCGAAAGCAGCCTTTAAGTTTGCTTCTGTTTTGCTTCCATTAAGATTTGCCATACTTCTCTCTCCTCTTTACAATTTCATTAACCGAAAACAGCAACGCTGGCCAGAGCGCCAAGAACAGCGCCGATTATCGGACCTGCAACCGGAACCCATGCATAGCCCCAGTCGGAGCCGCCTTTCCCCTTCATCGGGAGAACCGCGTGCATAATGCGGGGACCAAGGTCACGGGCGGGATTTATCGCGTAACCGGTTGTTCCACCAAGGGAGATACCAATGGTAAGAATGACCGCCCAAACACGCCACATGCCAAGTGCGCCAAGTCCGCCATCGGAGGCTTGTGCAACACCTGCAGTTAAAGTGAAGAGCAGTACAAAGGTACCGATGATTTCACAGATGAGGTTGCGACCAAGGTTCCGAATTGCCGGACCGGTGCTGAACACCGCAAGCTGACTACCGGGATCTGTTTGATCAAGATGATCTTTGTACATAAGCCATACCAGGAACGCCCCGACAAATGCGCCGAGGAATTGACAAGCAATGTATCCGGGGACTATTGCCCAGCTGGCGCCCCCTGCCGCGGCAAGGGCGATAGTAAGCGCAGGGTTAAAATGAGCGCCGGACATAGCTCCAAACATGAGCGCCGGTACCAATACCGCTGTTGCCCATCCAACAGTGATAACAATCCACCCTGAGTTGTTACCTTTTGTTCCTTTCGTGACTACGTTGGCCACAACGCCGTCGCCCAACAAAATCAGAAAGGCTGTTCCAATAAATTCAGCAAGGTATGCCATAACCTTCTCCTTTGGATACTTTTAAGTATCCAGGTTTATTATTTACAGGCAAACGCCCATAAAGCCAATTATAAGCTACGAGTCGAAATAAAATTAGCCCCGGAACCACAAATGTCTTTAACAATTACGGCGCCGCTTTGAACCGGTCCCTTTACCTCAAGCTCGTTTAGCAATTTCATTGCGTCAAAAATCATTTCTTTGGGAATTGGCGTATCCGTCTTGACAGGCATTCTGGGCAACTCCGCCCCGTTTATGCACACAGTGGAAGTGATGACCCGCATAGGATTACCAATTTCGTTTTTTCCGTAATTTTCGCCCCGTTCACATGTGTTGCCCGTCACAGCAAAGCCTTTCGCGGGATCCACTTTTAAATGACAGCCCTGGGGACATACGATGCAGATAAGCTCCACACGCCCTTCGGCATCAGTCGTCCTGAACGTCACATTCGAGCCCGGTTGCCTTGTGACACTGTTTACACAAATGGTGATGTCCCGGCCATTCGCCTTTTCAATCACATCTTTCAATAAAACGATTTTTTCCATTTCACCGGGGGCAAGGTGCTCGCGCTTAAATGAGGCAAGCACGTCATCACCGCAACGGATCTCAATTTTCGATTCTTTGTAAATCGCGGTAGAGCGGAAAAAGACTTCCAGGGTTTTTTCAACATTGGCTATCCGTATTTTTTGCGGCACCACATAGCCGACGCCTTCTCCCCATCGCACGTTAATCGCGGCAGAGTCTTTTGGTTCACCTTCCTTTGCGAAAACAGCCGCATATTTGCCCGCTTTCTTTGCTTCTGCGCTGACAAAGTCAACCAGATCATGCACGTGGGCAACATTGCCGCAGGCGAACACACCGGGAATCGAAGTTTCCATGTTTTCGTAGAAAACCGGGCCGCTCGTTTTCGGATCGATGTCGAGGCCGGCGTTACGCGAAAGTTCGTTTTCCGGAATAAGTCCTACCGAAAGCAGCACGGTATCGCAATCTATCACCATTTCTGTGCCGGGGACGGGATTGCGGTTTTCGTCAACCTTGCTGATGACCACCTGTTCCACGCGCTTGTCACCGCGAATCTCCGTTATCGTATGTGAAAGGTGAAGGGGGATACCGTAATCTTCCAGGCACTGCACGATGTTCCGGGTAAGGCCGCCGGAGTAAGGGAGAACCTCAAACACGCCAATCACCTTTGCCCCTTCAAGGGTAAGACGGCGCGCCATAATCAGGCCGATATCGCCGGAACCGAGGATCACGATTCGGCTGCCGATGGTTCGGCCTTCCATGTTCATGTAGAGCTGGGCGGCTCCGGCGGTAAATACACCGGAGGGACGGGCGCCGGGAATCCCGATGGCGCCCCGCGTCCTCTCGCGGCAACCCATCGCCAGCACAACCGCCTTTCCGGAAACCACCGCATACCCGGCATCTTTATGAATAAAATGGATCGTCCTGTTTTTTGAGACCTCAAGGACCATCGCACAAGTAAAGACGGTAATGTCCGTCGCCTTAATCTGCCTGATAAAGCGCTCGGCGTATTCGGGGCCGGTTAACTCTTCCTTAAACACATGGAGGCCAAAGCCGTTGTGGATACACTGGTTGAGAATGCCTCCCAAACTAAGGTTCCTGTCAAGAAGCAGAACGTCTTTCGCGCCGTTTTCCTTTGCCGAAAGAGCCGCCGCCAGCCCCGCCGGACCACCGCCGACCACCACTACATCGTAAGTATCTTTTATATTCATGCGAGACCCCGCTTTGTCTCGCCGGTCACAATATACATGCCCTTTTTGTCTTTTGGGACATCTTCCGGTTTTATATTGAAGTGTTTGGCAATAAGGGCAAGCACCTTGGGACTGCAAAACCCACCCTGACAACGCCCCATCCCCGGCGTACAACGGCGCTTGAGCGCGTCAACAGAGCGGGGCGGCAGGGGGCGGTTCAGCGCGTCCACGATTTCGCCTTCGGTAACGGTTTCGCAACGACAGACTATCGTGCCATACAGAGGATTTTCCTGTATCACCCTGCTCTTTTCCGCCTCGTTCAGGTACTTAAATCGCATAATTCGGCGTGTTGCCACAAAGTTTGCATTTGCCTCGCTATTCAAACCTTTGGCAAGCAATTGCCTGGTGATAACTTTTGCAATCGCGGGCGCGGAGGTCAGTCCCGGTGATTTAATACCGGCTATGTTAAAAAAGCCTGGTGTCTCTTTTGATTCACCGATTAAAAATTCATCTACGCCTGCATCGGCACGAAGTCCCGCAAAATTGCGTATAGACGCCCTTAAATTTACCGATGGTACGGAACGGAGAGCATTCTTGCGTACAAATTCAAGACCCTCGGCAGTTGTAGAAAAATCATCTCTGTCAAAACCCTTACTGTCCGGGCCGACGATGACATTTCCGTGTACAGTCGGAGCAACAAGAACTCCTTTCCCATATTTTGAAGGGCAGGGAAACACAACTGTATTCACCAGATTTATCTCAGTTGTATCCAAAAGAAAATACTCGCCGCTTTTCGGATATATGGTGAATTGCCCGGGTTCGGCCATTTGGCTTATTTCGTCAGAATGAACACCTGCGGCGTTTATCACATAACGGGCCTTATAATCACCCTTTCCGGTTGTTACTACAAAGACTTCACCTTCTCTCTTAATGGATTTGACCATGCAGTCGAGTTCGACCTTCGCTCCGCCCTGCACGGCGCATTCGGCCTGGGCAATTGCGAGTTCCCAGGGGCAGATGATGCCGGCGCTGGGGGCGTAGAGCGCGCAGACAACCTCCCGGCTTAAGTTTGGCTCGAGCCGGAGAAGCTCCTCTCCTGAGATAATTCTTAGTCCGGGCGCCCCGTTTTTATTGCCCTGTTCGAGCAGTTTTTCGATAGTTTTTCTGTCAGATTCATCAAACCCGACAACCAAAGAGCCGGTTTTTTTATAGGGAATATCCAAATCAGCGCTGAGTTTTTCGATAAAAATATTGCCGTCTACATTAAGCCGGGCCATGACCGTCCCGGGCTCCGGATCATAACCTGCGTGCACAATCCCGCTGTTTGCCTTTGTTGTCCCGCAGGCTACGTCATTTTCTTTTTCCAGGAGAAGAGTAGACATTTTATAGCGGCTTAGTTCATAGAGCAAAGAGCAACCACAAACACCACCGCCAATGATGATTACGTCATGCATTGTTTATGTTAGCCACCAAAAAATAAAAAGGGGAATAGGGAGTGGGGAATGGGGATAGTGCTTCAAACCACAACCCCTACTCCCTACTCCCCAAAACCCATTCCCCCTCCTCTCTTACTTTTCCCATCCCAGAGAACAATTAACCGCTTTTTTCCAGCCGCTTACAAGTTTTGCCCTGTCAGCTTCCTGGATTGTAGGTTTAAATACCCTGTCCTGGGCCACGTTCTTTACAATGTCCTGCTTGTCGGAATAGAACCCAACCGCAAGACCGGCAAGGTAAACCGCTCCCAAAGCGGTACTTTCAATGACCTTGGGCCGGATGACGTCGGTGTTAAGGATGTCCGCCTGGAATTGCATAAGGAAGTTATTGGATGTGGCGCCGCCGTCTACACGGATGCTCTTAATCGGCACGCCGGCATCGGCTTCCATGGCTTTGATAACGTCCTGGCTCTGATATGCCAGGGATTCCAGCGTGGCGCGGATAAAGTGTTCTTTTGTGGTGCCGCGGGTAATGCCGACTATGGTGCCTCTGGCATACTGATCCCAATAGGGAGCGCCAAGACCGACAAAAGCGGGAACCATATACACTCCGCCGGCATCCGGAACTTTCAGGGCATATTGCTCTGAGAACGCCGCGTTGTCGATCATCCGCAGGCCATCCCTGAGCCATTGAATTGCGGCGCCCGCAATAAATACGCTGCCTTCCAGGGCATATTCGACTTTGCCGTCCGCGCCCCAGGCAATGGTTGTTAAGAGGCCGTTCTTGGATTCTACGGCTTTTTCTCCGGTGTTCATGAGGATGAAACAGCCGGTTCCGTAGGTGTTCTTTACCGTTCCGGGCTCGAAACAGCACTGGCCGAACAAGGCCGCCTGCTGATCACCGGCAATACCGGCGATGGGGATTT
>Ga0082212_10002939_pt1 | contig 24425 bp, 14 predicted proteins | sample TergutNt197P3_FD_71548 | JGI IMG/M metagenome (GOLD analysis project Ga0082212, IMG submission 71548) | Neocapritermes taracua P3 segment gut microbial communities from Petit-Saut dam, French Guiana - Nt197 P3 | ecosystem: Host-associated > Arthropoda: Insects > Digestive system > Gut ... | reverse complement strand
CCTCTTTGCTAAACCGTAAATACTCTGCAAACTCAACAGGACTAGCAAGTGCTTTCTTTGCCAAATCTGAACTATGACCACCCATTTTTCTCACTCCCTCGAAGGTTTCGCATCGCAACAGCCCCAGAAATGTTATCTTACCTCCGGGGCAATATGGCACATTCTAGGGCATTTTTCGCTCAAATATGGCTATATTATGCCCCTCTCAGCCTACTTTCCTAAATTGTAACACATTCCCGAAAACCTCTGCACCTATCCGGCCAACTTCTTCAAGGTTTTGCTCGGTGATATGGTCAGCATAAGCCTCAAAAACCGCCATGCTCTTATGCCCGGTGATGCGGCTGACTTGGTCAGCACTCATGCGGTCGGCCATTCGTGCGGCATAGTAATGCCTCCATGAGTGAAACACTATCCCTCTGGCCTTAGCGTCAATCCCGATACCGGCAAGGGCGTTTTGCAAGCCGTCAAGCAATACGTTGCGGTCTATCGGTTTATCTGTAATGTCGCTGTAGAAAATAAATCCCTCCGGCCCGAGAGGGTTGCTTCGGGCAAGTTCGAGCAATAGCGCTTTGACTTCCGGCAACAGGGGAACCCTTCGGGTCTCTCCGTTTTTCGGGGTTTTCTGGCCGTCAAACTCGCTCCATGAATGGCGGACATTCAAAACCCTCTCCCCGATGTCCTCTTGCCTGAGAGCTAAAACCTCTCCGCTTCTCAGGCCGGTGGTACAGGCCAGAAGGGAGGCAACATAGGCTCGTTTGTTTTTCCACTTTGTCTCAAAAAGTGCTTGAGCTTCTAACGGTGTCAGCACACCCCGTTTCTTTGCATCCCCGGTGAAGTTGACCAAGCCGACTGTCGGGTCAGCCGGAATCAGCCCTTCCCGAAAAGCCCATGACAGAGGGGTCTTGCCGACGAACATGATCTTGTTGATTGAAGCGGGAGTTAACCCTCTATCGGCAAGGGACAGGGAAAACTCTTTCAAGTCCTGCCGGGTCATACTGTCAAGGGTGCGGCCTTGGAAAGTTATTCGCCAATAACGGTTGAGGCGGTGGTTCATTTCGTAACAGTGCCGTTTCCCTATGGTGTGACCGTGTGCCAGTTTCTCTCTGACATAGGGGCTTGTCTCAAAATCCCAGAATGTTTCGAGAAACTCCGTGAGCAAAACCGCTTCCTTGCCTGACTTGACTGCGGGAATGTCTATCAGTTCCAGGCTTTTTAACGCCTCGACAATCTGTAAGGCATCGTCTGAATCAAGCCCCGACCTCTTGATGGCTTTCAGGATATTTTCAATCCCTGTTGCCTCTTCAAGAGCAAGAGTCCGGCTCTTGCGCACCTGCCCGGTAGGTTTTCCATTGTTTCTTATGCGTGAATAATTGCGGCGCATAATAACTCCTTCCGTGAAAGTTTTTTCACTTTCACTCATTGATTTGGAGTTAAGGCGCCGGTTCTTCCGGTGGTCTTAATTCTGTGTTTTAAGTCCTTACAACGTAAGGAAATGAGGGGCTGTCCTTCTTATTGGACAGCCCCCTTGAGTGAGCCGTGCAGGATTCGAACCTCCGACCACCGCCTTAAAAGGGCGATGCTCTACCGACTGAGCTAACGGCCCGGTAGGCTTATTTTTAAGCCTCAACTATATTTATAGGAAAATAAAAAAAAGGTCAAGTGGATTTGCGAAGTTTCAGTTCGGCTTCTTTCCTTTCGATTGCTTCCCTGACAGCGGCGAGTTCTTCCAGGATGACTTTGATCCCGCCCGTGTCGCGGTCAATGCTGGTCTGGCTGCGTTCAACAAACGCGACGTAGGCTTCGTTTCCCATGCGGGTAAGAAGTTTTTGCGCCTGTCCTTCGAGCTGTTTGACTTCCAGCATTAAAATTCCCCGTTCACCCAGATCCTGGGCTTTGGCACCGGCTTTGACGGCAAATTCTTTGGATGCGGCCCAGCCCTGATCCAGCATCTCCTTCATTCGTTCGCTAAATGTCATGGTTCTTCCTCCTCATTTTCTCTTTATACCCAGTATGGTTAAATCATCATACTGCTCGTCTTCATTAACATGAGTATAATACATATACGCATCATTTTCAGGATATTCTCGCGTGCGTGAACAGTAGCGCCGGTATTGCAGGAAGTGGTTTTTAAGGAATTCGTCAATTTTCTTATCCACCAGGACGCGGGAGTCTTCACCGGCTTTTGGGTTTTTATAACACCGGAACATTTTTTCCACCGATACCATGGCCATGATTACATCTTCCACTTTGCCATTGCAGGATGAAAAATCAAACTGCAGCTCCTGATTGCCTTCGGGGTTGTGGTGTTTCTGCAGGGTATAAACCTGACGCGCCATTACCGCATTGATAATTTCCTCTACACGTTCCGGGCTCATTTCCTCATCGTTCTGACCGCTGGTATGATTCTCGTGAGGCGTATTTGCCGGACCTTCGGCGCAGGCGATTTCCTTAAATTCGCTATCGCGGAATTTCCGCTTTGCCTCTTCAATGCCGTCGGTGTAGAGCAGCAATATGTCGTCTTTGTCGATGGTTACGGTCTGTACCTTGTAACCGCCGCTGGATTCTATCATGATATTGGGGAGCACTCCGGCGGCGGGAGTTTCGGGCAGAGAGATGGTTTTCATTCTGCCTTCGGATGCGTCATAGAGATGCACGATGTTGTCGCCGGCGTTACAGAAGCGGAGTATTCCGGTTGCCGAGTCAAAAAGACAAAGGGTAAATGCGGCAAAACGGCCCTTGAACGCCAGGGTTTCGATAAATTCGTTTATCTGATAAACCGCTTCTTCAATACGCATTCCCTTTGCATCGGGTTTCCATTGATTGAAATAGTTAAGGAACATGGTTGCCACCTGAATCATTATGAGCGCGGCGGGTATTCCCTTGCCGGCGACATCGCATTTGATGATGGCGTAGTAACGGCCGTCCAGGTCTTTATAATCAAAGTAATCTCCCGATACGCCCTTGGCTCCTTCATAGAAACCAAAGAAGTGGGCGTTGGGCGAGTCCTTGTAACCGCTGCTTTGCTTGTTGCCGTATTTGTCCAGCTCCAGAGGGATGAACTTTTTCTGAATTTCCTTGCCGATAGAGAGGTCCGAGGCTGCGGCCGCGGCTTTTACCAGGCCGTGGGTCATATCATTGATGGTTCTTCCCAGCATCGCGATTTCGTCCCCGGTAGAAATCTGAATGTCCAGCCCTTCGAGTTTCATCTTATCTTCGGTGTCGCGGATTATTTCAACATGTTTTACCAGCTTTTGTATCGGCCTGATGATCAGGGTGGAGAGTATCAAGGCGCCGATAGTACCGATAAGCAGGGCCGCCAAAGCATCTAGCAGAATGGTGCGTAACAACCACATTTGAGCGTTGAAAATCTGTGCGTTAATCAGCTCTACAGATACTTCCAGGCGGATCATGCCCCGGAAGTAATTGTCTTCGGTTCCCTGACGGAACATGACCGGTTTATAGAACAGGTAGGTATTTCCGTCTTCTTTGGAGAGTTTCTTTACGGAAAACTCCGGCTCCGATCTTATCTGCTTTGAAATAACGTTCAGTATTTCGTTAAGTTTGGTTTCCAATGAATTTATGGTTACCTGTATGTCATACAGACGGCTTTCGGCATCGACATCGGTCGCCAGGGCCAGGCCTTCCCGGTTTAAATCGTTTATGCTTTGTGAAAGGTTCTCTGCGTCCTCATCGCGGGCGAGATCATTAAGTTCCGCACTGAATTTTTCAAGACCCGGGCTCAGTACGTCAGTTAACCGGGATACGCCGTACCGGAGTTCGGTTGTGTCGATCTTTGAAAGGATATCCGGATCATTGGTAGCCCAGACATGATCGGTATAGATTGAGTCAATGCCGTACCCCGTGATTGTCACGTAACGCGCTTCGGGAATGGCAGCGGACTGGGCGGGAAGAAAACCCAATTCAAGCGCTCCCCGATCTCCCAGGGGGAATAATGTTTTGGCGCTTGTCGCAAGCCCTTCCAGCAATACCGTAGACCTGGCCAACAGGCCCTGTAACAGGGTTTCCTGCTGGGTATTGGTCATCACGTAGTATGTGGGAGCGGAAATCATCACAACCACCAAAAGAACCAGGGCTATTGTAAACGAGGCAAGTTTAAAACGCAGGCCCCTCCCTTTCTTCTGTATCCTGATAATTTGTTTTTTCTTTTCCATAGGCATAAAATCTCCTGTAACGATAGCAAGCGCTTCCTGCTTTATTGCCGCACTGTCCGCAATGACTCCGCCGATGCCCCGAATCGCGGCGGCCAATCCTACGATGCAAAAGACGATGAGAACTGCGGTAAGCGCCATGACCGGGTTGAGCGCAGCCTTACGCTCGGGCCGGATGACCCACGAAGGTTTCCACTCCTGCGAATAATCGCCGAATTTGACAGTTCCGGTTCTGGTGACGGATACAGGCGAACCGGCGGTATACCAACCCCTGGCCGGGTGTTCCAGCTTCAGGCGGTATTGGCCCTCTTCCAAATTCTCAACTTTTAATCCGCTGATTTCCCGATCAGACTGGATGATAAAATCACCTTCTTTGTATTCTCTGGTTAATTCAGGACGGTCTTCCTGTTCAAGTACGACTGTGGTTATGCGCCCGTTGTCAGTAAAGCCGCGGCCTATTATTTTGACCGAAAGAACCCCCTGATCATCCTGCCCCGAATCCACCAGGCTGACATAAGTATAGGGAATAAATTTATTGGTTTTAAAAGTAACCGTAGATCGCTCGCCGATGTTTCCCGCTTCGTCAACGGCGGCCGCGGTAAATGCCCATACGCCGTTTTCCTGATTCGCGTAACGCACCGAAGCGCCGGTTCCCAGGACGCGGGAAGGAGGAGCATGTATCACAGGCGTAATGTTCTGATTATTGCCGTCTCCGGCGCCCAAAAACTGAAGATTCCAGGTGTAGCCGGACAGATACGGAGCCGATAACGGTTCCCACTCCATATTAAAAGTGTTTGAAACAAGGAAGCCGTCTTTGTCCACCTGCGGCTCAATAAGTTTAACTGCCGGCGGCGGCGCGGCTTTCCTGAAATACTCAATGCGTGCAGGCGCCGACCAGTTGCCGGCAAAGTCCTGCGCTGAAATAGTAAAGTACCATAAACCGTCGCTTCCCGCGTTAAGATCCATGTTATGGCTTTGGACGCTTCCGGTATTGTAAATCAATACCTTTTTGGCCGGCTCGATTTTATCATCCTGAGTCCAGGTATAAGAAAAACCGAAAATGCCGGAGGTGTCCGCAGGAACATTCCAGGAGAGGCGTACCCTCTCCGAACGGTTGGGTCTTGAAGGAGTGAAATTCAAAGCGGTCAGGCGGGGGCTGTCAACAGAATGATCGGGCGCAAGCAGAATGATCCGCCCGACGCCGCGTACCGTACCCTGCCAGAAAATTGAAGCGCCGTCCCGGTCAACAACAGGCCGTGCAAACGAGGCTTCCGCAGAAACGCTGGAAAGCTGATAATTCTGCCAGTCAATATCGCCGCGCTGCGCCAGAATAATACGGTTGTTTCCGCGCCGGTTGTCAAACCAAACTACTGTCGGCGCCTGTTCGTAAATAAAACCGATGGGATTGTAACAATAGGCCTCTTCGCTGTTTACCCGTTCAATAGAACCGATTCTGTTTCCGTCAGGCCCGATTACGGCGCTGTAAATTTGGGGCGATTGGGTGCTGTAGCGCCGTTCCCATACCAGAAACAGGTTATTGCCGTACCTTGAAAGATGAGGCCGCTGGTTATCAAACATATCCGGCGAAGCCTGAGACTGCGTAACCGGATCGTTAAACGATGTGAAACGCCGGCTGCCGCTCCAGGTTCTGCCGCCGTCGTCGCTGGTTTTGTAAAAGAGCTGGAATGTCGAAAAAGCCTCATTCCCCAGGACAAGGGACTGAAAAAAAACAATGTCCCTGCGCCCTATGATTCCATGAGCGGGAAGGAAGTTAAGCTGCAGGCTGCTGTCACGGACAAAGAGCTCAAAAGGCGACCATCTTACCCCGTCATCGGAGCGTGCGTAATAGATCGAAAGGGACTGAGTGAGGCCGCGGGTGACAAAGAGGAGGTATCCTCCGTCGGCGCGGGTATAGAGGCGGGGGGCGACCGAGTTTTCAGCTCCCATGTTCAGCATCTGGCGTTGAAAAGTAACGCCCCTGTCTGATGAGATGAGTATCTCGGTTTGGCTGCCCGAAGCCGCGGCCGCAATGACAATCCTGCCGTTATTGTCTACTACCAGTGACAAAATTGACGGCTCTGTACCCGAATAGGCATAAGGCCCGGCGGCTCTTCCCCGGTGTTCCCACTCTCTTCCGGAAACTTTAACAGCCAGATGAACATTGATTAAACCGCTGGCGGCAACACCGGGATCTCTGTTAGGTGTTACTTCCTGCCATGCAACAACCGAGAGATTGTTTGAATACGCGCTGACCGGAAAACTGCCAGGCCCGGAAGAAAAGAATTCGGGTTCTTCCCAATAAAAAACCGGCGATGCAGAAAGCCCGGATACTGCCAGTAAAAAAAACGCAAACCATAAAAATGATGTGCAGATTGAACGTATCATAAAACAGACTGTATCCTTCTCTGCAATTCAATAAGTTTGGTTATGTTCCGGTTTCTGGGACTCTGCAAAAGCCTCTCTACAATTGACATTGCCAATAGATTGTTGCCGGTTTGCAGTTCCCGAACCGCCCGCTGGTATTCCTCCTCGTCCTGGCTGCTCAGTACAATGGCCCCGGGAGCGCTAATCCTGTTGAGCAGCCGGTCTTTTATCCGCATTGCATCGGCATTATCAGGATTAAGGAGTATCGCTTCATTTATCTGGGCCAGGGCAATTTCAAATTGATTGGTAATATTTCCTTCCAGAATACGGCTCGCCGAAAGGGTCAGTTCCCTGGAACGGGCCAGATTCTGAGGATTGGGCGGCGGCGGCCGGTACCCCATATCGATCTCCGCCTGATTCAGAATGGCCGCTATTCCGGGGTACCTGGGGTTTATTTCCGCCAGATTTTGAAGTTCCGCAAAAGACTCTATGGAGCGCCTTCTTGTCCCGGCTATCGCGTTTCTCAGGCGCTGTTCAAAAGAAGCGTTAAAAGCCGCAGGATCGGTAATCTGATCCATCCTCAATTCCAGGATTCCCGCTTCCTGATTGACCGGGAACATAAGTTTGACTTCCCTGGTTTGCTGCCGCGCATCGTTGAATTTGGCAAGAGCCGAAGAGCGGTTGCCCGCGTTAATGTAACGCACCCCTTCTTCGTAGTTTTTCCTGGCTTCGCTTAATAGCTGGCTCATCTCCGAATACAGCGGCGCGGTGGGAAGGATCACCCTGCCCGAACGGAGGGACAATGCGCCGCGGATAATGCCGAGCCAGTACAGGACTTCCTCGTTTTCCTCGCGATTGGTGGTCCGCCAGAGACTCCGCGCCCGCACAAGGTATTCCTCGGCGCGTTCAAAACTGCCCGCAAAGTAGACATTACGCGCATTATTCACCAGGTTTCGCACTTCCGCGATGACAATTTCGTTTTCGGCGCGGCTGATTGCCTGCCCCAGGTTAATCAACTGAGTATCCCAGGTCTGCCGAAGAGAAGCAGATTCCTGAAATTCCAGGGAGTTGTTAAAGCGATCCGACGCCCTCTGAAGCCTGTCCCGTGCAAGGTCAAAGTTCTGCCTTTGGAAAGCGGCCTGCGCTTCCCTGAAGAGCCGCTCGCCTTCCTGCCTGTATGCTTCGGCCTGGTCAATGTTGCCGCGGGCGATTTCGGCAAGTGCCGTGCCCCGCGCATTGATGCTGTTCAATCCGTCTACAGTTGACTGAGCGGCTCTCCGCAGGGCGAAAATCTCCGCATCGTTCATGATCACGGCCGGCTCATTCCGGTAACGCGCCATCAGGGAATTGCCGCGTTCAATATCTTCTGAAAGAGCCTGAAGCATACGGGTCAGAGCCGCCATTGCCTCCGCCGGATAGTAATCCATGGTAACAACGCCCTCTACATTCCGGCGGGTTTGCCCTTCGACAAAACGGTTTCCGCTTTCAAATTCGTTTTTCCTGTCCGTGTAACTGCGAAGGAGATCGCTGTTGGCAATGGTATAGTACCTGTACGCTGACTGGCGGCCTTCATTCGCGACTGGGGCGTACATATTTTCAATGGCTCTCACCGTATCTTTTATGTATGCAGTTTCATGGTACCGATCGATTTCAGCGTCCTTTTGACTGGCTTCTGTCAAAATTACTTCAATCGCATTCTGCACTCCGCTGATCGTTGTCCTTGCCTGCTGTTCAAGATTCAAAGCAGCAAGTGTATTGATGGTTCCGTTCTGCCAGAGGGCAAGAGACGAATGATCGACATTTGCAAGCGTGTTCACCCGGCTGTTAAGATCGGCCGCCCTCGACAGGTAACTGCCGGCCTCGGTCAGGGAGATCAATTCGGTAAAAGCGGGGATATCATCCTTCAGCATCTGTCTTTCGAATAACGTTACCAGTTCAGGTTTCCCGCCTTCCATCAGTTCCTGGTGCTTTTCAAAAAACAAAGGGGAAAAACGCACATATTCGTCGATTCTTTGCGAAACCCTTGCAGCCTCAGCGTAGTCTTTTGCGTTAAATGCGGCAATTCCGGCTGAATTGATTCTTCCTCCGTTCGCCGCAATGGCGTTTAACACGCCGCCAACCGAATTTTTCCAGTAGGTTTCCAGAGCGCCGAGCATCCCCTCCTGTATCGATTCATCCAGGCGGCCGTATATTACATGAGAGAAAAACAAAAGATGATTCCTATCTCCCATTTCAGGATCGATGGCTCTTAATTCACTCAGAATCCGGTCAAAAACATCAACCGTTGTGTACAGCCGCTGCTGCATTTCGATATATCTGTCCATTATGAGTATCATCCGGTTGACTGTTTCCTGCGCCCTGCCCAGATCGCCTGAATCAAGCGCGCGAATCAATTCCGTAGAAACCGCTCCCAGCTGAGCGCTGACTGTTTGAAAACCTTCAAGTACCGAATTTACCCTTGCGGTTTCCCGCCTGACCTGGTCGTCAATTATTGCGCCGTGTCCTGCCGCAAAAAACTCATCCCGGAAAAAACTCATCCCGCCGGCATAGGTTTGCAGGGCGGCGGCGCTGTCTCCCCGGTCAAGCTGAGCCCGGCCCCGTACCATGATATCTCCCAGCAGGCTGCGGTCAACATTGAACTGCGCGAGTTCCCTGGTTCTGGACATAAACGACACCAAAAGAGGGCTGGTGTTGCTTTCCAGAACATCAAGCCGCTTTGAAAGGGAGAGGATCTTTTCCGCATTATCCGGATCGTTCACCAGTGTTTCCAGCATCTCTCCTGCTGTTCGGTTAAACTCTTCGCGGATTCTGTAAATTTTTCGCAAACGGCGCTGGGCAAGATCGAAACGGTCGGGATTACGCCTGGCAAAGTCACCCAAAACCTGAATTGCTTCGTCATATTGTTTTTCTTTTATCAGCGCATCGGCTTTGGACAGATCAGGATCCCGGCTTCCGGCTCCGTAGGCCGGCGCCCCTGCTGTCAACAGCCAGAAAAGTACAAAAATGTAAAAAAAATACAATTTTGGAGTGGTATTCACCATTATGATTACTATACTATAGTATCGGATAAAAAAAAGTACCCTGCCCTGAATTCGGATCGGAAAGAGCCGGGTTATAATCAATAGGGAACTGAAATTGAGGGTTTTGCCATGACAATCGAAGATTTAAAAGAGACTGCGGCTCTGGCTCGTCTTAATCTGGATGAGGAAGAGTTGACCGCGGCATTCTCGAACCGGATGTCCGCCGCCTTTGAACAGATGCTGGACTATTTTGCCGTTATGCAGACCGCCGATGAAGACAAAGCCGCTTTCCCCGAAGAGGCGGCTTCAGCCGGTTCGGATATTTCCCCAGCAGTAAACGCCGGTTTTTTCCGCCCTGACAGCGCCGGTTCTTTTTCTAACAATGAAAGCCTGATTAACAATGCGGGTGAATCCGCCTCCGGGCCGGTACCAGACGGCCGGTTTCTGGTAATTCCCCGGGTTTTGTAAAAAGCGTTCCAACAGAGAGGGTGCATGGCGTTTGAATTGCCGCAAGGGTACGAAGCTTATTTCAACGAATGGGAAAGCAAGATCGGCGCTTTTACCGAATTCTTCCCCGGCAAGGAGACTCCCGTTTCGGTTTCCGGCGGCGGCGGTTCAGGCCTTGAGGGGCTTCCCTTTGGGATAAAGGATAATATCGCCCTGGAAGGTTTTTCTTTAACCTGCGGTTCAAAAATACTTGAAGGATTCAAAGCCCCGTACACGGCAACAGCGGCGGGCAGGCTCCTCTCCGCCGGCTGCGTACCCATTGGAAAAACCAATCTGGATGAATTCGGCATGGGCTCCTCCACAGACAACTCCGCGATACAGCGAACCAATAACCCGTGGGATACCCGGCGCGCAGCAGGCGGTTCTTCCGGCGGATCGGCGGCGGCAGTTGCGGCGGGGCTGGCGCCCTTTGCCCTGGGTTCCGATACCGGGGGTTCTGTGCGGCAGCCTGCTGCTTTTTGCGGAGTGGTTGGGCTTAAACCCACCTACGGCGCGGTCTCTCGTTACGGCCTTGTTGCCTATGCTTCAAGTCTTGAAGGAATCGGCATCCTTTCCGATACGGTTTCCCGATGCCGTAAGGTTTTCAGCGTTATCCGGGGGAGCGATCCCATGGATCAGACCAGCAGGGACGCGCCTGATACGGCCCCTCCTCTTTACGGAACAACTTCGAGGAAGCGTATTATCGGGGTACTGCCTCCCGATGCATTGATAAAAGCCGCAAACTTTCACGTCGAGGCCGCAGCCGAATTGGAAGACGAAGTCCGCAGGGGCTTTGAAGCGGCGAAAGCGAATCTGGCGGCTCTTGGCTATACGTTAAAAGAAGTGGAAATCCCCGGCCTTAAGTACGGAGCGCCCGCCTATTACACCATCGCCGCCGCCGAAGCAAGTTCCAACCTGGCGCGTTTTGACGGCATCCGTTACGGGAAACGCTCAAGTCTCGGCCTTGCCGGCAATGCGCGGGATGCCGGCTTTGGGGACGAAGTGAAATTACGCATACTCCTTGGAACCTTTGTTCTGCGTACCGGTTTTCAGGATCGCTGCTACCTGCGGGCGCAGAGAATCCGCGCCGGCATCAGGCGGAACTTCGAGGCCCTTTTGGGGGGCAGTGAATGCTCCGGCCCTTATGACGCAATACTGCTTCCGGTTTTCCCGACAAGGGCGTTTAACAGAGACTCCGATTCCCTCTCGCCCTTTACCCAAAAAGCAGCCGATCTTTTTACCTGCTGCGCCAACCTCGCCGGCCTTCCGGCATTGAGTTTTCCTGCTTCTGTTGAAGGCGGCCTTCCTGTAGGGGTTCAGCTTATGGGGCGTGCATTTGCGGAAGGCATCCTCCTTGACATCGCGGAAGAATATGAAAACGCCCATCCCTTTCCCCATCCCAACGGGTTTAAAAACTTTTGGAACAGGGAACGGCCATGAGTGAAAATCACGGTGTTTACCAATCCTTTATCGGGCTTGAAGTTCACATACACCTTCTGACCAAAACCAAGGTTTTCTGCAGCTGTTTATCCGCCTTTGGGAGCGAACCCAATACCAACATCTGCCCGGTCTGCATGGGCTATCCGGGAACGCTCCCCAGCCTCAACATCGAGGCGATGCGAATGGGCTGCATTACTGCGCTGGCGCTGAACTGCCGCATCCCCGAAAAAACATGGTTCGAGCGCAAGCAGTATTTTTATCCCGATATGCCGAAAAATTATCAGATAACTCAGTTTGCCTCTCCCCTGGGACAGAAAGGGTATATGGACATTGAGGGCAGAACAGCCGAAGGCATAAGTATTAACAAACGGATACGAATCAAGGAATGTCATCTTGAGGAAGATTCAGGCAGGATGATCCATACCGGGGACGCAACCCTTCTGGATTATAACCGCGCAGGCGCGCCCCTTCTGGAAATTGTTACCGAACCGGATTTTGAAACCGGCGAAGAGGCGGAGATTTTTTTACGGCAGCTGCGCCGCATGGTTCGCTATTTGGGGATCTGCGACGGCAATATGGAAGAAGGAAGCCTGCGGGCGGACGCCAATGTGTCCGTCAATTTTAAGGGACAGGGCCTGGGAAAAAAGGTGGAACTTAAGAACCTGAATTCTTCAAGGTTTGTACGCCTGGGTCTTAATTACGAAATTGCGCGTCACAAACAGGCAATGGACGAGGGAAAAGAGGTAATTCAGGAAACCCGTCTTTGGAATGAGAGCCGGGGCGAAACCGCCCCAATGCGGAGAAAAGAAAACGCCCGCGATTACCGCTGCCTGTGCGAACCCGATCTGCCGGCGTTCATCCCCGACGAGGCGTTTCTAAAAACCGCAGAGGATTCGCTTGTAGAGCTCCCTGCACAGCGGATGAAACGCCTTCAAAGCGGTTACGGCCTTTCCGCCGAACAAGCCGATCTTGTCTGCTGTGAAAAAGAAGAAGCCGATTATTTTGAGGAAGCCGTTTCCTTTGCCGTTTCCCATGGGCTTGAAAAAACTGAAGCTGCCGCGCGGATTGCCAATTATCTGTTATCTGTCATTATACATATGCTTCACCGCGGCGGGCTTTCCCCCCGAAACCTTGCGTCTTTCCCCCTTACTCCGCAGTATCTTGCGGAGATTACCGCGGCTGTAAGCAAGGGGCGGATTTCCACCGGAAACGCAAGAGAGGCGCTTGAACTCTGCGCGGCTGAAAACCGCCCCCCGCAGGAAATAATCCGCGCTCACGGCTGGGAACTCCTTTCCGATCCTGCGGCGGTTGCCGCTATTGTCAGGGAAGTCTGCGAAGAAGAAGCATCGGTCTTTGCCGAAGCCGCGTCCACGGATAACCCCAAACGCCGCAGCGCCCTCGCCTCCTTCCTGGCAGGCAGGGTTCTTAAAAAGACCGGCGGCCGCGCCGACCCCAAAATTGTGCGCGAAGAGACAGAGAAAGCGCTAAATTCTGAGGAATTAGGGAATACCCCCTAAATTGCAGTACCTCATCGAAAAACTGCAATTTATAAAGGGGAAAATAAAAAATTTACCCACTTGACAAAACCGCCGACATACGGCAATAACTAATATTTGAAAAACTGCCATAAAAGGGGAGATGGAAAATGGCTGCAACGGGTAAAAAGAAGAAAAAATCAGCGCCGATAGATCAGGAATTCATTGCGGAGATGGATGCCTCGCTTTCCAAATTGAAAGCCGAAATTATTGATAATCTGATAGCCAGCAACCAGGATTTCAAGGAAATAATGGAGGGGATGGATCCCAAAGACATTGCCGATATCGCATCCGATGATATTGACCGGAAGATGATTGAAGCCATCGGCTCCCAGGAACTGAAACGGCTCAAGTCGATTGATTCCGCCCTTACCCGCATCAGGCAGGGGAAATACGGCCATTGCATCAAATGCAGTAAACGTATTCCCCAGGAACGGCTTAAGGCAATCCCCTATGCACTGATGTGTATTGAGTGTAAATCTGAGGAAGAACGGCGTAACCGCTAAATCCCCTTTTTTCAGCGGCAATCTTCAATATGAACAGGCCGTCCGGGGTAAAAATTCCGGCGTATTAGTGCGAAAAAACCACTCTGAATTTGGTATCTTCTTTTGTTTTCTATTTTATCATTTTGTAGTATAATTCTATCTAAATTAAGGAGCCGAAGATCATGAACAGAGACAGAGAGAAAGGACAAAATAAACGGGGAAAAAAGGCTGATATTTCACCGCCGTTTATTGCCCGCTGTACATTTATTATTGTTCTTTTTTACCTGTTGATTATTCCCTGCACATTGCTCTCTGCCCTTGATTTTTCACTTCGCCCCAAAGGTTTTGTGTTCATTCCCCTTGGATCGGGAAGTGAATCCGCTGACGGCCAGAAACTCTACGGCGTCGGCGGCGGCGGCGATATCGGCCTTGATGTTGATCTCTCAAGCATTTGGCCTAACCCGATCGGCCTCGGCTATACCCTGGGGCTTGAAGGGGGTTTACTGTTCAACGAAGTAAAAAGCGATGATCCAAAAAACCTTTCCGTCTATTCTTTCGGCGGCGGTCTGGGTCTGTACTTTTTCCCCATGTCGCGGCTCTTTACACGCATTGACGGAGCGGTCGGCGTGTTCCAGCCGAGCTTTGACGGAGAAAACGGGTACACCGGCTTATACCTGCGCGGCGGCGGCGAGGTCGGCTTCCGGTTTACGCCGGGTTTTACCCTTGCGGCGAATACCGGGTGGCGGAAGTTTAAATCACGCGGGGAGGTTTTCAACTCCGGTATGTATGTGGGGCTGACCGCTCAGATCACATTCCAGACCGGCAGGGGCGCTTCCCGTGAAGGAACAACCGCCGCCCTCGACCAATATGAGCCGGTATATCCCGCCTTTATGCAGTTGTATCAAACCAGCCCCATAGGAAGCATCGTTATCCGCAACAACGAAAACGCCGAAATCCGGGACGTACGGGTAAGTTTCCGCGCTTCTCCGTACACCGCTTCGGAGTTCCCCTGCGGTACAGCATCGGTTATCCAGCGCGGCAGCAGCGCAGAACTGCCCCTGCTTGCAGACTTTTCACCTGACATCCTCCGCTTTACCGACAACGGAAGAATCCTGGGCGAAGTGATTATCCGCTACCGGTTTCTGGGACAGGAGCGGGAAGCAATACGGACGGTAATCGTAGCATCCCATAACCGCAGCACGGTAACCGGGGGAGATATGGCGGCGCTGGCGGCGTTTATCTCTCCTACATCACCTGAAATACTTGATTATGCGAAATACATATCCGGCCTTGCACGGGCGAACCGCCGCACCGGCCACAATCAGAACTTTCAGTACGCAGTATGGCTGCTGGAAGGCTTACGCGCCAGCGGCATCAGGTTAGGTGAAACCTACGGAGCTGACAATGAAGCGCAGTTCCCCGCAGAAACCCTCTCTTACGGGACAGGCAGCGGCCGCGATCTTGCCCTGCTTTTTGCGTCCGGCCTTGAAGGAGTCGGTATACCGTCCGCCCTTATCAAAACAGAGGACGATTTCCTTGCCGTCTTCTCCCTCAATATAGGCCAGAGCGCGGCTGAAACCCTTTTCAACGGCCTGGGCAGGATACTGGTGATAGACGATACAGTATGGGTGCCTCTTTCCATGAACGCATTTAACGAAGGCTTTACATCAGCATGGGCGCGGGGTGCAGAAACGCTGAACCGTTTTTTTGAATCAGGAGCCGAAGTTGATTTAGTCATGGTAGAAGAAGCCTGGGCAATTTACCCGCCCGCACCGCTGCCCGAACAGGGCGGCCGCATTGTCCGCACAGACACGGAAGCTGCATCGCGGGAAACAAACCGCGCCATGACGCAATACATCGAGCAGGAGCTGCAACCCATAATCAGCCGGATACAGACGCAAATAAACACAAACCCCACTATGGCGCTGTATAACCGCCTAGGCATAGTACAGGCCCGCACCGGACGCATCGCAGAAGCAAAAACCGCTTATGAGCGGGCCGCCGGCATGGGCTCAGTTCCCGCCATGACCAACCGCGCCAACCTCGCCCTGACCGAACAGGACTTTGCCGCGGCTGAGCGCTTTTTCAAGCAGGCCCTGAGCCGGGAAAGCGAAAACAAGGCGGCGCTGAAGGGGCTTGAACAGATAGAGGAGAGAAAATAAATAATGAGGGATTTTGGAATGCCTCTTAATTTTTTTAAAGGAGAGTTGTTATGAAGAAGATTGTGTTTCTTGCGATCATGGTTTGTGTAATGGCTGTCAGTGTATTTGCACAGAGTTACACCGTGCAGAGCGTTTTGGGACGGGTTCAGAAGGAATCGGGCGGCAGCCGGGTTGATATAAATGCAGGCGACATCCTCACCGCAGAAACCGTTATCCATACCGGTGTAGGCGCGTCAGTTATCCTGAAAGACGGTGAAAAAAACTTCACTGTCCCCGGTGCGCGCAGCGGCAAAGCAGGTGAACTGGCGGCAAGCTCATCAATGGTACGCATCGGAGGCAATATAGCCCGAACCGATACCGACGCGGTTACCCGCACCACGGGCCAGACTTCAACCGCCTCGGCCCGGGCCAGCGAAGCCGCAGCAGATGAGGACATAGCAGCAGAGTAGGAATCAGAGACCAGGGATCGGGGAACAGGATAATGGCTAAACCTAAACAAAACAAACACTTTATTTGGGTGCCGCTCTGTGCTGTTGCTCTTTCCTCGCTCTTGTTTTTTACTTCCCTGGACAACAAGCTCTTCGATTTATTTTTGCGCGTTCTCCCTTCGCTGACCGAGAACGAAAAAGTTTTTGTCCTGACGTTAGACGACGACTCTATCAATTACGCCGGCGGCTTTCCCTTCCGACGTGAAGTGATGGGCGATGTGGTAATCCTGTTAAAAGAACTCGGCGTAAAGGAAATCGTATTTGACCTGAGCTATCTTGATGAAAGCCCCCCCCGCCTTGATCCGGTTTATGCGGCTGATATATTCGACCGCTACCTGAATTCGGTTTTCAGCCGGCTGGACGAGGCGGCAGAGGTTATTGATCTGATAGGCCCCAATACGGATCAGGGCGAACGCAGTCTGTACAAGCAGGATATTCGCAGTTTACACAAAACTGCGCGCAGCGAACTGGAATCATCTATTTCTCTTTTAATCCGTGATGTAGACGAATACTTTGCCCAGGCGCTGGCTTTCAGCGGCAGCTCGTGGCTTACCCTTACCATGAATCGCGCTGAAGATATTTTGGTTGACATTGATGACTTTCAGACAAACGCGGAGACTGACCGGTATCTTGAGGAATTTATCGCTTTGAAAAATGTGACAGCGAAGAAAGACCGGAAAACACCGCAGATGGTAGGGGTCATGCCTGCCATCTACAAACTGATGAGCCGCTCGCGAGGCGCGGGTTTTGTCAACGCCAATCCGGACAGGGATGGACTGCGGCGGCGTATACATCTGCTGTTAAAGTACAACGATTCGTACTATGGGCATTTAACGCTGGCGGCGCTTTGGGAAAAGTTGGGCTGCACATCAATAGAAGTTTCAGACTCTTCCGTTACCCTGAAAAAGCCGGGGGGCGATGTGCGTATCCCGCGCGCTCAGGACGGAACCATCCTTTTAAAATGGCCGAAAAAATCATTTTACGATTACCGCATGATGTCGCTGGTAAGCCTGATACAGCACACCGCAATAGAACCGGTATTCGCGCAAAACACCGCCATGATGCACGATTCGGGGTTTTTCTATTATTGGGACGGCGGACTCTCACCCTGGGAATACTATCTCCAGGCGGAAGAGATCAAAACCGCAGCCTTTGCGAATAACGAAGCCGCCGAAGAAGAGTGGCTGAAGGCGCGGCTTAATTTCTTTCACGCCTGCGATACGTTTCTGAACGGCGGTTATGAGGAAGCCATACTCACCGATGTGGGCGGCGGCACAGAGACAGCCGCCTTTGTACAAGAGTTATTCGATGTGTGCCGGAGCCAGTTTAACCGCATGGCGGATATTCGCCGGGGAGCGGCCGCCTTGCAGGACAGTTTTTGCGTTATCGGCTCTGACGCAACCTCAATGACAGATAACGGCATCATCACCTTTCAGGAACACTACCCCAATGTAGGCACCTACGCGGTAGCCGCCAACATGATGCTTTCGGGAGAGTTTTTGAAAGACGCGCCGTGGTACATACCGGCGGTAATCGCGCTGTTGTATTCCCTGTTAATCGGATTTTTGGTCAGCCGCTTTGAAACCCATTTATCAATCTTTACCGGCGTAATGGGCCTTATTCTGTTAAGCGGCGGTTTTACGGTGATCTTTGTATTGAGCAAAACATACCTCGGCTTATCAGTTCCGCTGACAGCGGCGGCTCTTACCTTTGTGTCGCTGATGGTAACCAAGTTCCTCACCGCCAGCCGCGAGAAAGCGTTTTTGCACAGCGCTTTTTCCCGCTACCTTGCCCCCGAAGTAATCACCGATATAATCAACAATCCCGACAAACTAAACCTTGGCGGTGAAAAGCGGGAGATGACCGCGATATTTACCGACATTCAGGGCTTCTCCACAATTTCGGAAAAACTCGATCCCACTCATCTGGTACGGCTGCTCAACCGCTATTTAACCGAGATGAGCAACATCATCATGGAAAATGTGGGAACGATTGACAAATACGAAGGCGACGCGATTATTGCGTTCTTCGGTGCGCCCGTGTTCAGAGCCGACCATCCCGCCCTTGCCTGCCGCAGCGCCCTGGCGATGAAGGCCGCGGAAAAGGAACTGAACAAGGCGGTTCTGGAAGAGGGGTTAAGCCCGACACCGCTCTTTACCCGTATCGGCATCAACACCGGCGAAATGGTAGTCGGAAACATGGGCGCGGAAAACAAAATGGACTACACCATAATGGGCAACGCCGTAAACCTCGCAGCCCGCCTTGAGGGAGTAAACAAGCAGTACCGCACCGGCGGAATACTCATAAGCGAATACACCCGCGAAAAAATCGGCGATGAGTTTCTCCTGCGCCGCCTTGACCGTGTGCGTGTGGTGGGGATAAACACTCCTTTGCGGTTATATGAACTTTTAACAATGAGGAATGATGAATTAGGAATTAGAGATGAGAAGAAAGGAATAGAAGAATGGGAAATGGCGGTTGATCTGTATGAGCAGCGAAAATTCAAGGATGCGTTGGTGATATTCAAAACCCTGATGGACGCTAACCCCAATGACAAAGTAGCAGAACTGTACGCAAGCCGCTGTATGGAATACACCGCATATCCCCCGCCCGACAAATGGGACGCGGTAAATAACCTGACGGAGAAATGAGGAGAGAGAGAATGAAGAATTTTAACCACGAACCGCACAAACACCACAAACTCTGCGTGATAATCTTCGTATTCATTGCACATTCCTCATTGCACATTCCTCATTTGTTCGCAGAACATGAGTTCTCCCTGAGGCTGGCGCCGGTAGTAGACGCGCCCCTTAACATTGAGAACCTTTCACCAGGTTTCGGCGCGGCCGCTTCCCTTGACTGGGCTTTCTGGTCATTTGCCAGGGGCTTTAACTCAGGGCTCCGTGCAGGCGGCGGTTTTACCAGTATCCCGGTAGAGGTGGGCGATCCGCTGTCCCTCCTTGAAGGCAAGATCGGCCCCTTTGTCAGTTGGCAGCCTTTTGACCGTTGGGCTTTCCAGGCAGGTATGGACGTTGGGGTGTATCAGTACTCACGCGGAGATGAACGCGAAACCAAGGCCCGGTTTTCTTTCAGCCTGGGAGGAGAGTTCCGCATATCGCCGTATTTTTCAATATACGCCGAAAGCGGTTACACCTACCGGGTCTTTAACCCGCCGCAGTCCCTTTCATCAATAGGCGCAGAATTGGGCATCAAGCTCAACCTGTCGGAAATCATGGGCGGCAAAGCGCGGGTGCAGGTGGAAAAAACCGAGCAGTACCGTATTTTTCCGGTTTCCTGGGCATGGTACGAGCATAACCCCGTGGCCGCGGTGAAAATCACCAATGAAGAACCTAACGCCATAACCGATGTAAGCCTTTCCCTGTTCATGGACAGTTACATGAGCGAACCCTGGAACTTCGCGGCGCTGTCCCGGCTTGACTCAGGGGAGAGCGCCGAAATTCCGGTAACCGCCCTGTTCAATGAAGTGATGATCAATCTGACCGAAAACATCAATGCTTCCGGTTCAATACAGATCCAGTACCGCAGTCTTGGAACGCGCAAAGAGAGTTCCGCCGCGGTACAGATGCCCGTATTCCACCGGAACGCCTTTAGCTGGGAAGACGACCGCCGCGCCGCTGCTTTTGTTTCCCCCCGCGACAGTTCGGCTCTTCTTTTTGCCCGCTATGTGGCCGGCGCGGTGGAAGCCAGAGATTCTTCCGATTTCCCGCCCAACGTCCGCTATGCCGCCGCCATGTTTGAAGCCCTTCGTTTGTACGGCATGAATTACGTGGTAGTGCCCGCAACATCATACAAAAACCTCTCCGCAAACGAAGCGGCGCTTGATAATGTCAGCTACCCTTACCAGGCGCTGTACTACCGCGGCGGCGACTGCACATATCTTTCGATTTTGTTCTGCTCGTTACTCGAAGCGCTGAAAATAGAAACGGCGTTTATCACCATACCCGGCCACCTGTACACGGCGTTTGAAGTAGGCGACAATGACTGGCTTGCGGGAAACAGCGATATCATAGAGATAGACGGAAAACGCTGGCTGCCGGTAGAGATAACCGTCCCCGATCAGGGTTTTATCCGCGCCTGGCGCATTGGCGCACGGGAATGGAGAAGCAACGGAGAAGAAGCGGCGCTGTACCCCATCCGCGAAGCATGGAAGCTTTACCCGCCGGTTACGGTCCCCGCATCCGGAGGCCATCCGCCCGAAATGCCGGAACGCTCTGACATTGTAAAGGCAATGGAAAAAGAACTGGGAATAACGAATTAGGAATTATTTCCCTTAATCTCCGCCAGAACCGGAACAAGAGAAAATCCCAGATCCTTGCGTATTCTGTTTCTCAAATAGGAAACATACGCCTCGCTAACCGCGTGGGAGCGGGAGGCGAAAAAAATAAAGTGAACCGGATTGGCGGACTTCTGCACGGCGTACTTGATTTTAAAGCGGGTGCGCGGGCCGACAGGCGGAGGATACTCCGCAAGCCATTTTTCCAGCGCCTGGTTTAGCTGAGAAGTCCCAATACGGAGGTTGAGCTGGCCGTACATTTTTACGGCCGTGTTCAGCAGTTTGTCAACGCCGGTTCCGTCCTTTGCGCTGACAGGGATAATGGGCGCGTATTCCATCTGGCCAAAGAGAAAATGAATCCTGTCAGATACGGACTTGAAGGTATTTTTAAGCTGGGGCATAATGTCCCATTTGTTAAGCGCCATAATGATTCCCCTGCCCTTGTCGTGCGCCAGAGCCGCGATTTTTTTGTCCTGATCGGAAAGCCCTTCCTCAGCATCGATCATCAGGATAACGATGTCCGCTTCGTTGAGGGTTTTAATGGCGCGGTTAACCGAATAGTATTCGATATTTTCGCTGACCTTGCTTTTACGGCGGATACCAGCGGTGTCCAGAATGACAAAACCCCGCGACTTCCAGCGGAAACTGCCTTCAACCGTGTCCCTGGTTGTGCCGGGAATTTCGCTGACAATGGAAGCGTTGGTCGCAGTCAGCCTGTTCGAAAGCGTGGATTTGCCCGTGTTGGGTTTACCCAGAAGAGCGACACGAATCGGCGGCCGCTCCTCCTGAGGAGAATCCCCCTTCTGCGCTTCCTTTACTCTGGAAAAATCAAGGCGCCTGACGATCTCCTGTTCAAGTTCGCCCACGTTGTCGCCGTGCTCGGCGGAGATCATAAAAGCCTTGTCAAAGCCAAAGGAGAGGATGTTCCAGGAGTCGGCCTCCCGCCTGCCGCCTTCAGTCTTGTTTACGGTAACAATCAGCTTTTCCCGATACGGACGCAGCCGCCCGATAAACTCTTCATCTTCGCTCGTTATCTCGCCCGCTTCAAGGAGCAGGACGATAAGGTCTGCCCGCTTTATGGTATCAAGCGTTTTTCTGACTACCAGCTTGTCTATACCCTCACAGTCAGTAAGCTTAAAGCCGCCGGTATCGATCAGCCGCAGGGGTTTTCCGGCGATAAAGCAGTCAGCTTCCACCGGATCGCGCGTAACGCCGGGCGTTGGGTCGGTAATCGCCCTGCGCTTGCGGAGCAGCCGGTTAAAGAGCGTAGACTTCCCCACATTAGGCCGCCCTGCCAGAACAACAACGGGAAGGTTACGGTATTTTTTGCCTGTCAGAAATTCCATATTAATATTCTTGTCCACAGATTAGCACAGATTAACACAGATTTAAATATAAGAATAAAAAAGAATAAAAAAAATCTGTGAAAATCTGTGCTAATCTGTGGACTTTTTTCTGAGCATTTTTACAAGGGCGGATAAATAGCGATCCCTGATAATGGCAAGCATGGCAATCCCAAGCGCGATGTAGGCAGCTGCGTTAATTGCCAGGGGAGCGCCATAAGAGATGATTCGTCCTCTTCCTGCGAAAAATGTTTGCAAAAACGGAGAAAGAAAGCGGACAGGAATAACTGCCAGTACTGAAATGACGGACAGTTTCAAAATGTAGATCAGGGCGGAGCCGAGCGCCGGCCCCAATTTTACGTTGGGGTTCCTTTTAAGAAAGACAAGAAGCAGCACCGTGTTTACGGCGCTGGCAGCCGACAGGGCAAGAGCAATACCGGCGCCCCGCAGCGGGCCGACCAAAACCGCCGCAAGACTGATGTTGACGGCGAAAGAGAAAAGACCCGCCAAAGTAGGGGACTTGGTGTCGCTCTGCGCGTAAAAAGCCGGAGCCAGGATGCGGTTAAGCGCAATAAATAAAAGACCCGGCATATGAAAAGTAAAAGCCGCAAAGGTCAGGCTGACCGAAGTTTCATCGAAACTGCGGCTCTGAAAGAGCAGGCGGATCAGGTTCTGCCCCTCTGCAAGAGAAAAAAAAGTGATCGGTATGGTAATCAGGGCGATAATATCCATTGCCGAGATTAGCCGCTTGTTGTAAACCTCCCATTGGGAAGATTTTGCGTACTCGGCAAGGTTGGGGAGCAGAACCGTCCCGATTGAAACCGCAAATACGCCGAGGATCAGTTCCTGAAGACGGAGCGAGTACTGAAGGCTCGAAACAACGCCCTCCCCTGCCCTGCCCGCCAGCGCCGTGGAGACCAGGTCGTTGAGCTGGTAGGCCGCCATCCCGATAATGGTGGGGCTGATCAGCCGCAGAACCTTGCGCGTACCCGGGTTGGTAACAGCCCGCTTCAATCCGGTGAAAAAGAACCTCTGCCCCTGTTTGATAACAAACGGAAACTGAATCGCCGCTTCAAGAAAACCGCCAATAAGTATCCCCGCGGCCATTGCACGGGCGGGGTTTTGGGTGAAAGGACTCAAACCGTAAGCGCACAGAATCGTAACAACGTTCAGCAGAATCGGCGCAAAACCGGAGGGAGTAAAAATATGCAGGCTGTTCAACACTCCCTGGAACAGGGCGGCCAAAGAGATGAACCCCAGAAAGGGGAACATGATCCTGGTAAGCAGAACGGTTTCATCGTATTCTTCAACGCCGATAAAGCGGACAATGAAGGGAGCCGCAAGCACTCCCGCCATGACCATGAGGGTTACGAAAAAAGTCAGGAAGGTGAAAATGCAGGACAAAAACTCCCGCGTTTTTTCCCTGTCGTTCCCCATCAGGTATTCTTTGAATGTGGGAATGAAAGCGACCGAAATTGAACCCTCCGCAAAAAGACGGCGGAACAGATTGGGCAGCAGGAATGCTACGGAGAAGGCGTCCGACAACGCGCTGGTTCCCAGGAACCTCGCCTTGGTCATTTCCCTGAGTAAGCCGAGAATTCGGGAAACCAAAGTAAGGAGGGAAAGAGTCGAGCCGTGGCGTACCAGTGTTTTAACTGTATGTTGATGTGCGTCCGCAGCGGGGCGATCAATCATTTTTTTGCCGGGGTTTTCGAATCCACCGCGTTAAGAATCGCCTGCAGCCTATCTTTTTCAATCAGGTCGATCAGGCGCGCCTCGGTGTATCTTTTCGCTTCCTCTGTGTAACTTCCAACGGTAAGACAGACGCCCTTACCGGCTTTTACCTCTTTCAGGTGTGAATGGAAATCCCTGACAATAAGCTCTCCGATAGACCCTTGAGTTCTGATAAAACGGAACATGACCAGATCTGACCATTTGGGAGTATCAATTTCGGCAAGAATATCCGCCCACTCGTTTTTATTTACCGATATGTTGGTAATCTTCACTTTGGCTCTTGGGAAATAGGTCAGCACAACTTTTCGGCAAAGAGCGACAAAATCCGCGGATGAGGCCATAAGGAAGATCTGTAAATTGCGGTTTGCGTTAAGTTCTACATATTTGTTCAGAAGGACATTAACATCCTTGTAGGAAGGACTCTCTCTTTGCAGAAGTTTAAGAATCGGCAGCGCCTTGCCGATTTCATTTAACGCAAGGTAGGTAGTGGCAAGCTTGTAACGCAGTTCCGCCAGAATATCAGCCTTGATATTTTGATGCCTCAGACCGATTTCAAAATCCTGAATGGCTTCTTCATGCTTCCTTGTTTCAAGGTGGATGGTTCCCGCAATAAGGCAGGAATTGGGGCCCATTGTCGGGTCTGCCCGCAAATGGTTAAAAATGCGAAGCGCCTGCTCAATCTGGTTGGCCTCATGGTAACATTCTGCCAGGGTATACAGCGATTCTTTATCATCCGGGGCAAGGTCTATTGCCTTGCGGATAAAGGCCATTGCATCCTTGGGTTTTTTCATTCTGAAAAGGGCGTGCCCCAAATAGCGGAGCACCGCTGAACTGTCCGGGTCCTGGCTGCGCGCCTGCTGCAGAAGCTGGATCGCCTTTTCATAGTTTTTTCTTTCAAACTCCAG
>Ga0082212_10002938_pt1 | contig 24430 bp, 20 predicted proteins | sample TergutNt197P3_FD_71548 | JGI IMG/M metagenome (GOLD analysis project Ga0082212, IMG submission 71548) | Neocapritermes taracua P3 segment gut microbial communities from Petit-Saut dam, French Guiana - Nt197 P3 | ecosystem: Host-associated > Arthropoda: Insects > Digestive system > Gut ... | reverse complement strand
AAAGTAAGCGATGACTTCGTTTTTAACACTATATCATCAAATAGAAAGCAAACTTATTAAAATTAAGCAAGTTATACAAGAAAATATTGAAGAAAACAAAACTCTGAAAATTAACCTTGCCAACGCTTTAAACAGGATAGAACAATTAGAAAATGAAGTAGATCGACTTGCCGAAAAAAACAAAATAATAACAATAACTAAAACAGCATTATACAAACAAGATAAAAAACAAATCGAAAAAAAAATTGACAATTTAGTGCGGGATATAGACCACAGTATTGAGCTTTTAAATAGTATGCAATGGAAGACGGAAACATCACAATAAAAATTACAATTGCGCAGCGTATCATAGAATTAAGAATTTTGAAAGAATGGGAACGCTACTATAGAGAAGCCGAAAAAATAATCAATGACAGTTTTTTCAATTTTGCTAAACAATGGGCTTTTAAAGATCATCAAGATATCTTATCAAAATTACTGATAGATGTAGTAGTAAAAAACATTGAATGTAACGAAAGACTGCAAGAATATGACGAAGATCTAATTCCAAAAATGATAGAATTAAATGAATTAGCAGATCGGATACCTATTGATTAACGCGTTCTTTGACAAATAATTTATCCCGCTTTTGTTCGCACTACGTTTGATAAACTCAATTACAAACTTAGAAGACTGACTCTTTGTGGTTAGAACCTGCCGTTTTTACGGACTTTCGACCCGCGAAGGCAGCTTCAAAAAATACCAGATAGGAGTTTATAAACCCTATTATGAACAAAGCGGGATTTTTTATAAATTAATAATTAAAAATTAAAAATTAAAAGAACATTAACCATTAACCTTTTAACCCTTTAACCCTTTAACCCTTTAACCTTTTAACCTTAAATATTATGACAATCGGAATTATTATAGGAATTGTAGTGGGACTTATTGTAGGCGTAGTATGTGCGTTTACCATTTTGAAGTCCACATTAACCCAAAAAACCGGCGCTATGATGCACGAAGCGCAAGAAGCATTGAAAAAAGCCAATGAAGATGGTGAATTAATCAAAAAAGAAAAAATTCTTCAAGCAAAAGAAAAATTCTTACAACTGAAAAGCGAACATGAACAATTAGTAAATGAAAAAAATCAACAAATTGCGGTAGGTGAAAACCGAATTAAGCAAAAGGAAACCACTCTCAATCAAAAGTTGGAAGAGGTAAACCGGAAAACGCAAGAAAACGCTACTTTAAAAGAAGATCTCAACCGACAAATTGAGGCGAATAAAAACAAGCAGTCGGAGTTGGATAAACAAACTGCTATTCAAAAAGCCAAGTTAGAAGCGATTGCCGAACTCACTACACAACAGGCAAAAGAGCAATTAATTGCTTTAATGCAAGATGAAGCCAAAGCAGATGCTATGGTATTGGTAAACGATATTATTAACGAGGCGAAAAACACTGCAGCAGTGGAAGCCAAAAAAATTGTGATAAAATCTATTCAACGTGTGGGCGTAGAAGCCGCTTTAGAAAATGCGGTGTCTGTTTTCAATATTGAAAACGAAGAGATTAAAGGACGTATTATTGGTCGCGAGGGACGTAATATTCGTTCGTTGGAGAGCCTTTGCGGCGTAGATGTAATTATTGATGACTCGCCCGATGCCATTCTCATCTCCAGTTTCGATCCGGTGCGTCGCGAAATCGCCCGACAATCTTTAATCAAATTGGTTACAGATGGGCGTATTCACCCGGCGCGTATTGAAGAGGTGGTCGCTAAAACCAAGAAAAATATTGAACAGGAGATTGCCGAAATAGGAAAACGTACTTGCATTGATTTAGGAATCCATAATCTTCCCAACGACTTGATGCGCATAGTGGGAAAAATGCGCTACCGTTCCTCTTACGGGCAAAACTTGATTCAACACTCGAAAGAAGTAGCGAATTTATGCGCCGTTATGGCGGCAGAGTTAGGATTAAATCCGAAAATTGCCAAACGCGCCGGTTTATTACACGACATTGGTAAAGTGCCTGATATTGAGTCTGATTTGCCACACGCAATATTAGGAGCCAAATTGGCAGAACAATTTAAAGAACGTCCTGAAATTATTAATGCTATCGGTGCGCACCACGATGAAATGGAGATGGATAATTTGTATGCGCCTTTGGTGCAAGTGTGCGATGCCATTTCCGGCGCCCGCCCCGGCGCTCGCCGCGAAGTAATTGAAGCCTATACCAAACGTTTACAAGATTTGGAAAATATAGCCCTTACCTATCCGGGGGTAGTAAAAACATTCGCCATCCAAGCCGGTAGAGAACTCCGCGTGATTGTTGGCGCCGAAAAAGTTACCGATGAACAGGCTACACAACTCTCTTTCGATCTATCCAAGAAAATTCAAAACGAGATGACCTATCCGGGACAAATTAAAATTACGGTAATAAGGGAAACGCGGTCAGTCAATTTTGCAAGATAAACTACGCTATGCGATAAGAACAATGAGGTATCAGTCGCTTGTTACCAATTCTATAAAACAATCTTCAATAGTGGGCGCTATCTGTGTTAAGTCGGAAAAATGTTGATGATTTATTTCTAAGAAATTGGTGAATTGTTGTAAATTAAAGGCTGCATCGTAAAAAGAGACGTGCATAAACTCGCCGTAAGGATAATAATTGCAATTGAGCGGGCATTTTTGCATACAATTGAGCAAATCAAAAATTGCCTTCGGTTTTAAAGAGAAGAGTTTTCCTTTGTAATTTTCAATAATTTGCACAGGCGTATTTATGGTGATAATTTTCCCTTCTTTCATTAGGGCAATTCGGTCGCAGCGGTTGGCTTCATCCATGTAAGGCGTAGAAACCAATACGGCAATCTCTTGTTTTTTAATATCTTTCAACAGATTCCAAAATTCTTTTCGCGACACCGGATCCACTCCGGTAGTGGGTTCATCTAGAAACAGTATTTTAGGTTTGTGTATTAATGCGCAGCAGAGCGCTAATTTTTGTTTCATTCCTCCAGATAAACGTCCGGCTTGCCTATCTTTAAACGGTGCAATTTGATCCCAAATAGGAGCGATGAGATGCAAATGTTCATTCATCTTATTTCCGTACATAGTGGCAAAAAACCTCAGATTTTCATACACGGTAAGATCCGGATATAAGGAAAAAACGCCGGGCAGGTAGCCAATCTCTTTGCGTATCTTTTTGTAATCTGCAATGACGTCTAAACCTAATAGTGAGGCTTTTCCCGAAGTGGGCAGTTGTAAGGTTGCCAAAATATTAAAGAGCGATGTCTTTCCTGCGCCATCGGGACCAATAAGCCCAAACACCTCACCCTCGTGAACCTCAAAACTAATTTTCGATAAAGCGGTTACTTTACCATATTGCTTAGAAATCTTCTCAATACAAATTGCCGCCATCTTTTATTTAACCATTAACCATTAACCATTACTTAAACTTTACATCTCCCGGCATTCCGATTTTTGCGGTACCGTCGTTTTTAAATGCCACTTTTACCGCATACACTAAATTTACCCGTTCATTTTTGGTTTGAATCATTTTTGGGGTAAATTCGGCTTTGGAAGAGATCCATGAAACAGTGCCTTCGATTACTTTTTCGCCGTTGTCGGGCATATCTATATGAATATCCACAAGTTGTTCAAGATAAACTGTAGAAAGCATATCTTCAGTGATATACACTCGAATAAACATATTGGTAAGATCTGCAATTTTAAAGAGCGGTCTTCCTTGAAACGCCAATTCGTTAGGCTCAATATATTTTTTGAGTACCGTGCCGGTAATGGGTGATTTAATATGACATTTAGCTAACGCATCTAACAATCTCATTTTTTCAAAACGCATGGCTTCCACCTCTTCCAAAATTGCTTTAGTACTGATAGACAAATTAGATTCAGTAGCAACAATCTGACTATTAGTGATATTGATTTCAGAAATTAGTTCATCTAATTTTTGGCTGGAGGCAGCATTAGCCGCAACTAATGTAGCAACTCTTTCTTTTTCTGTATTTAGCGCTTCTAATCTATTGTAGAGCACGCGCAGTTGCGAAGGTAAATCGGGGCGTTTAGCCATAGCCGCGCCTATTGAGGCTTCTAATTGTTTTATTTGCAAATAAATCTGCAAAGTATCAATACAGCCTACCTCTTCGCCTTCTTGATAGTTTTTCCCTTCCTCCACATTGAATTTGAGCATTTTTCCATTGCTTTCGGAGGAAACGGTAATTTCGGTACTTTCAAATACGCCAAAGGCATCCGAAGTGCGTTTGTTTTTTTTGCAACCGCAAACACTTATAATAATTGTAATGGCTAAAATAAAATGTAAAGGTTTATTCATTATGATATTTTAAGTTTAGTTTAAGATTTCATTTGAAGAGCAAAATAAGCATAATTTTTCTTTCTATATTAAAAAATGAAACTTATAGGTAATTTATTCCATCGCAAAAGCAAAATAACCGTTTTGAAGTTTCCGTACCATACTATTACACCACTTAATTTGTCCGCAACAGATTTCATCTCCTTGTGAGTGAATTTCTATGGTCTCTATCTCGGGATGATATTCAAAAAGATAGTTTGCAATGTATGCATCGGATAAATTACCCAATAGCTCATCAACAATAATTTTTTTATCATCTAAACTAAAAGAAAAAATAGTGTTTTCCATTTCACAAAATTGAACACTTTTTTTATTAAGAAATCGAAAAAAATCTTCATTCCAATTTACGAAACATGTGTTTTCAAGTTTTTCAATTCTTTGTATGCGATATGTGGTGGGTATTGAGCGATGTGACGTATGTGGCAGGCAGTATGCAGTATGCGGTGGGCGGTTAAAAATAATTTTGTTATGGTAAAAGAAATCCTCAAATCCTAATTTTCGATAATAGTTTGCCAAATGATGGTTAGCAGGGTGCAGAAAAACACCTGCTACGTTTTTTAAGCAAGCCTCATGGTAAACTGTTTCCAACAATTTTACCATAAATCCTTGTTTTCTATACTGTGGTCGTGTGGCACAAGCATAAATATACCACATATTCACCGCATACCATTTACCAGACACCGCAACCGGTAGTGCAAATACCATAGATGCTATTTCTCCACTTTGTTTGCTCACATAACAGTTTTCAATTCCAAAATGCGCAATAAAACTATTGACATAGTCTTCCGAATCTTTAAAGACTGCTTGCCAAAGTAATCTAATTTCGGGAATCTCTTTTGAAGTGGCTTTTCTCATTTGACTACGCATTTATTTCTTTCTCTTTTCTCCCTGTTTCCTACTTTACCTCCATCTTCTCCGTCAGTTCATTATAGTCCAATTCCATTTTTCTCATATCTTTAATTCGGTTCAGGAGAATCTCTTCGGCGAGGAGGTCTTCCACATGTTTTTGAATGGCACGTTTCAGTGGACGAGCGCCGTAGTTACTATCCCAACCGGCATCAGCTAAAAACTCTTTGGCTTTATCGGTTACGGTTATTTCCAAACCCAAACTTGCTACTCTTTTTAAAACTTTGTTCAACTCTATTTCAATAATTTTCACGATTTCGGATTTCTCTAAACTGTTGAAATACACGATATCATCAATACGATTTAGAAATTCTGGGGCGAAGTTCTTTTTGAGCGCATTTTCCAAGACGCCGTGTTCAATCTTGCCTTTGTTTGCCTGCATGGCAGATGTACTAAATCCAATGCCGATCCCAAAGTCTTTCAGTTCGCGAGAGCCGATGTTGGAGGTCATGATGAGAATGGTATTTTTAAAATCTACTTTTCTGCCGATACCGTCTGTTAATTGACCTTCATCAAATACTTGCAGTAAAACATTATATACATCGTGGTGTGCTTTTTCTATTTCGTCTAACAATACAATAGAATAGGGTTTTCGGCGTACTTTTTCGGTCAATTGTCCGCCCTCTTCGTAGCCCACATATCCCGGAGGTGCGCCAATAAGACGCGATACCGTATGCTTTTCCATATATTCGCTCATATCAAGGCGTATCATGGCATCTTGCGAATCGAACAAATACTCTGCCAATACTTTTGCCAAGTATGTTTTTCCTACGCCGGTGGGTCCTAAAAACACAAAAGTTCCGATAGGTTTGTTGGGGTCTTTCAATCCTACCCTGTTTCTGCGAATCGCTTTGGCTATTTTTAAAATCGCTTCATCCTGACCAATTACTTTTCCTTCCAATTCTTGTGCCATGAGCATCAATTTTTCGCCTTCGCTTTTAGCAATGCGTTTTACCGGTACGCCGGTCATCATGGCAATCACTTCTGCCACATCCTCATCGGTTACTTGCGGGCGTTCCACTTCGGATAGATTTTCCCATTCTTTTTTGTGGTGTGCTAAGGAATCTTCGGCATTTTTAGAGGCGTCACGATAATCGGCTGCCAATTGAAACTGTTGATTTGCCACTGCTTCATTTTTCAATTTTTGCAAATCTTCAATCTGTTTTTCAAGTTCTAATATCTCTTGCGGAACATGAATATTGGTAATGTGCACGCGAGCGCCTGCTTCATCCAACGCATCAATTGCTTTATCGGGCAAACATCTGTCGGTAATATAGCGTGTGGAAAGCGCCACACACGCATTCAGCGCATCATCGGTATAGCGCACCAAGTGGTGATCTTCGTAGCGGTCTTTAATGTTTTTCAAAATCTCCAGCGTTTCTTCAACAGTAGTGGGTTCCATCATAATTTTTTGGAAACGGCGTTCTAATGCGCCGTCTTTTTCAATATACTGTCGGTATTCGTCTAACGTAGTAGCGCCAATGCATTGAATATCGCCGCAAGCAAGGGCGGGTTTAAACATATTTGAGGCATCGAGGCTGCCTGCCGCGCCTCCTGCGCCCACCATCGTGTGCAACTCATCAATAAAGAGGATTACATCGCGGTTTTTTTCCAGCTCTGCCAAAATTCCCTTCATGCGCTCTTCAAACTGCCCTCTGTATTTTGTACCGGCTACCAAAGACGCCATATCCAGATTGATGATTCTTTTATTGAGCAACGTTCTGGAAACTCTGCCTTGCGAAATGCGCATAGCCAAGCCTTCCGCAATTGCCGATTTCCCTACGCCGGGCTCGCCGATAAGCACAGGGTTATTTTTTTTTCTTCTGCTTAAAATTTGGGCAATGCGCTCCAACTCTCTATCTCTGCCCACAATCGGGTCTAATCTTCCTTCGGCAGCGTGTCTGGTTAAATCTTTGCCGAAACTATCCAACATGGGTGTAGCGCTTCGGTTTTTTTCTTTCTGCGTTCTTCTGCTACCACGTCTGCGGTCATCCTCATCATCCTCATCATCATCTGCGCCTGCCATGGCAGTCCCAAACCCCAAAGGGGCATCTTCGTTCTTTATTTCAGCCAGTACATTATCGTACGACATGCCTGTTCTGCGCAACAACGACTTAATCGCATTATTTGAATCTGCTCTGCCATCTTTCAGTACAGCCAACACAAAATGGATCATCTCAATGTACTCGCTTCTACACTCTTTAGAAACCAAGTAGGCTAAGCGGAACAAATTTTCAGACAACACATTGAATTTAATCTTGTCAAAATCTGTTTCTGTTTTGTGTTCGTTTTCTTGCAACATTTCTTCAATTTGTGCACATAATTGTGCAACATCAATCTTATATAAATCACAAATTTGTTGCACGGAATTATAAGAATTGGTTTTAAAAATGGCAAGCGCCACATGTTCAACACTCACAGTGTTATAGCCGTATTTTACCGCTATTTTTTTTGCCTCATTCAAGGCATTTTTCATTTCTTCGGAAAACTTAAAATTCATCTACTATTGCTTTAATTTATTATTAACAAGAATCGTGTTAAAATATTGTGTAAAGAGATTTGTTCATAATGATTAAGTTTGTAGCCATGAAATCACATATTTTATTTTGTTATTCGCCGGAAAATCTTCCAAAACCTCAAACTTTCCATCAATACCAAGATCCTTACAAGTGAGTTCAAAATGGCAAAGTGCAATGCCCATGTCTATGGATTCAAAGTTCATGTATTTTTTTTTATAAAAGTGTAAAACCTTATCGTCAAGGAGCGCTCGCCATTCCTGTTTATTGCTTGCAGACGGGGCGATTCTAACCATTTCAAGAGGGGTTAATAAAGTTTCTGCGTTGGCTTCTGTAAGCGGATTTTCAAAATATTTATCAAAGAAAATCTCTCCGAAAGGTTTGCGGGAAACATGGTTTTTGTCTGCTTTTGCAATATATTTATCCACAAATCTTTTTTTGTCGCTCGGATAGCCAACGGGAGAAACAATTCTTAATTTTTCATTGCTTTTTAGTTGGAGTTGTTTTTTGAAATCGCTACGGTTAAAAGAACCTCCAAGCCAGCAGGTTCCCAATCCCAATCCGGTACAGAACAACAAAACCTCTTCAAACATGTAACCGGCGGCGGTTTCGGCAAAAGGCGATTCTTCATAAACCAACGCCAAATAATCGCAAGCACCTTTTATCATGCCGTAAGTTCCTAATTTAATGGGTTTTTTATTTGATTCTACCTGAAGCAGTTCAATTCTCGCCTTTTCCTCGAAAGGCGTTTGCAATTGGTTGATAAATTGTTTAATTTGAACAATATGTTCATTTTTCAATGGCTCGCCAATGTATGTACGAATGGAACGGCGGGCATAAATGGTTTCTACAAGGGTCATAAAAGTTTGATTTGTTTTATAAGTATTCAAAAATAACAGGCAACAAAAGTATTAAAAAAAGAATTAGCATACCAAAATTTTAATTGTATCAAAAAAAAAAAACTTAACCAAAAAATGTTAAAAAGTTGTTCTATTTTTGTGCCATTAAAAATTAGAAAGATGTTAATGAAACGGTTTACCAACTATCTGCATCTACATTTCATTGTGCTCATCTACGGTTTCACCGGCATTCTGGGAAAACTGATCTCATTACCCGCACACTATTTGGTTTTATACAGGTTACTGTTAACCATCCCTATTCTTTACATCATTATTTTAATTCGTAAAGAATCATTAAAAATTGATAAACAAACGTTGTTCAAATATTTGGGCATTGGCATAATTATCGGGTTACACTGGCTCACGTTTTTTCATTCTATTAAAGTCTCGAATGTGTCTGTGGCGCTAAGTTGTTTTGCCTCATCGAGTTTGTTTGCAGGCATTTTAGAACCTTTATTTAACAAAAAACCTATAAAAAAATTAGAAATTATCTGCGGTATTATTGTGCTTGTAACCCTTTGTGTAATGTTAGGATTTGAGATAAAATATTGGCAGGGAGCGCTGTTCGGCGTGTTGGCAGCCTTTCTCGCCGCACTGTTTACGGTGCTAAACAAACAACTGTCCGGCAGCAAGGCATTTACGTTGTCGTTTTACGAAATGGCGGGGGCATTGATTCCGATTGTGGTGGTTTTGGGGGTAACATTCGTTTTTTCCATTGAGACCACCAAGCATGCCTTGCCTCTACAAACCTGTTGGCAACTGCCCTCGTTTTCCGACTGGGGTTGGTTGTTGCTGCTCGCCTCTATTTGCACTGCCTATCCATTTGTAGCAACAATCAAATTATTACGTTCATTAACAGCATTTAATGTAGCATTAGCTGTTAATTTCGAACCTATATATTCCATTATTCTTGCCTACTTCATTTTCGGCGAATCGGAGCGAATGACGCCGGTGTTCTACATTGGGCTGTGCGTAGTGTTTGGTGTGGTGTTTTTGTATCCGGTGGGGAAGAGAAGGGTTAAGGGTTAAGGGTTAAGGGTTAAGGGTTAAGGGTTATTACTCAAACAACAGAGGAAAACCAACATAAGTCACGAAGTATCACAAAGGTTCACAGAGGTTAAACCAAAAAAATCACTTTACCCCTTGACAAACGCCTTTTCGGGATGTATATTTGCGCCCTCAAGCCATTTTGAAGAAATTAGAGAAAGGGTAGTATTTATGAAATATTGCCAAAAAAATGATATTTTTTCATCAACTCGTGCAAATATTTTCCTATGGATTGATTTTTAGGGAGTTGTAAATCGGGGTCTTCATCTAATATTTGTTTTGCCAATTTTCGGGTAAAAACCACTAATTTTTCATCTTTGGCGAGGTCTGCCAGTTTAAAGTCCAATTCGCCGCTTTGGCGGGTGCCTTGCAAGTCGCCCGGACCGCGCAGCCGCAAGTCAATATTGGCAATCTCAAAACCATCGTTCGTATCTGTCATTGCTTTCAGGCGCTGCTTGCTTTCGGTGGAAAGTTCGTGTTTGGTCATTAGCAGGCAGTACGACTGCTCTGCGCCGCGCCCCACACGTCCACGCAACTGGTGCAACTGCGACAGTCCGAACCGCTCCGCATTCTCAATCACCATCACCGATGCGTTCGGCACATCAATCCCCACCTCTATCACAGTAGTAGAGAGCAAAATATCAATTTCCTTTTTCATAAAACGATTCATCACAAAATCTTTCTCTTCGGCTTTCATTTTTCCGTGCACCATCCCAATTTGATACTGCGGAATAGGAAAACAATCCGCCATAAGGTCGTAACCTGCCATCAAATCAAACAAGTCCATCTTTTCCGATTCTTTAATCAGCGGATAAACCACAAACACCTGTCTTCCGGCAGCAATCTCTTTTTGCATAAAGCCAAACATCCCCAGCCGATTTTTTTCGTAAAGATGTCGTGTAATAATCGGCTTGCGTCCTTTGGGAAGTTCGTCAATAACAGATAGATCCAAATCGCCGTACAGGGTCATCGCCAAGGTGCGCGGAATAGGCGTGGCAGTCATTACCAAAATATGAGGCGGGATATTACTTTTTTTCCACATCTTAGCACGTTGCTCCACGCCAAAACGGTGCTGCTCATCAATGACTACCAACCCTAAATTACTGAAAATGACGCTATCCTCCAACAAAGCGTGGGTGCCAATTAGAATATCAATCTCTCCTTTTTGTAACGCTTCAAACAATACTTTACGCGCTGAGATTTTAGTAGCGCCTGTCAAAAACCCTACCTTTACAGGCATATCTTTCAGCAACTTAGTAATAGATTCATAATGCTGCGTAGCAAGTATTTCGGTGGGCGCCATCAAACAAGATTGATAGCCGTTGTCTTTGGCAATGAGCATCACAAGCAATGCGGTAATGGTTTTGCCACTCCCCACATCGCCTTGCAGCAGTCGGTTCATCTGTTTGCCGCTCCCCACATCTGCGCGAATCTCCTTTATTACACGTTTTTGCGCGGCAGTCAACTCAAAAGGGAGATAATTTTTGTAATAGGTATTTAAAGTGTCGCCCACTACCGGAAAAAGATGCCCTGATGTTCGCTGTGTATGAATCAGTTTCTGGGTTAACAATCGTAATTGCACAAAAAAAAGTTCATCAAATTTCAGCCGCAACAATGCTTTGGCAAGCAGGTCGTGCGAAGCCGGATAGTGCACATTAAACAAGGCGTCTCGCAACGATAACAGTTTGTATTTTTGAATAATATCGTTAGACAAACGTTCGGTAATCACCTCTTGCGTTTGATTTAAAAGAGTAATTACCAATTTCGAGATGGTGCGGGAATCTAATCCCGATTTTTTGGCTTTTTCCGAGCTGCTGTACAACGGTTGAAATGCCATTGAAACGCCGCTACTTGTTTGTTTTTCCGGATCCAACATCTCCGGATGGGTCATATTCCAACGATTGTTAAACAACGTTGGTTTTCCAAAAATGATAAACTCGCGTTTTTCAGAAAGCAGGTTCTCTACCCATTTTAGCGAGTTAAACCACACGAGCTCAAGTGTTCCCGTATCATCGGCAAACAGTGCCGTCAAACGCTTGGCATGGCGCTCACCCACAATTTCATACGACCTTACTTTCCCCTTAAACTGCATATACGCCCCTTCTTCTTTTATAGAACGAATGGTATGAATTTGCGTTTTGTCCACATGGCGATACGGATAATAAAAAAGCAAATCCTGAAACGTAAAAATTTGGAACTCTTTTTTTAAGATTTCCGCTTTTTTGGGTCCCACCCCTTTCAAATATTCTATCGGCGTTTCAAGGAGGTTAATTTGCATTTTTTATTGATTTAGTATTAGTTTAACGGTATTCCCATCCAATAGTATTTATAAAACAACGATTTTCTAAAAGCCGGCTTTGTATTCACATATTTATCAACAAAATCTTTTTGCTCGTTCATTTGCGTAACCACCTCTTGAATATGCAATTGCAACTGATAAATCATAGATATCAAGTTTGCATCTTTCGTAGATATTTTTTGCAGTTCATTTTGTGAATGTTCCAACGCACTTTCCACATCATCTACCATCATTTTAATTTGCATATCGCTTCTTTGCGGAGTAAATTGTTGGTTTCTGTAATCAATAAATCTGTTTAAAAGATTAATGCTTTCATTATAATAATTAACAGCCGAATTATAGTAGTCAATCGCTATTTGCTGTTTGTAAAATTCTATTTCTAAATCATTGTTTTCCAACTGATTTTGGGTAAGCGTATTTTTTACACCATTTTGTACAATTCTTCTATTGGTTGCCAAAAGTTGCTCCATTCTTGTAGTATTTTCATACATTGTTAGTGTATCCAAGTAGTTAAAAAATGGTTTTTCATTATTTAAGTTAACATCACCATCATAAAACTCTTGAGCAGAAACAGGATAGTGCAAAAACTGCCACAAAGGGTCGTAAGGATAATGCGATTGAATTAATTTTTCCGGAGTTGCATTGAAATAATCATTGTTCAACTTTTTCACATATTTATAGTTGGATATATCGGTATATCCTGCGCTCCAGGTAGGGTCAATTAAATACCACGCAGAATCAGCGAAACTGACGCACCAAACATGAGAAAGTGCATGCACAACCCCATCTTGTTTAGTATATCCGGATATTAAATGGGTTTTAATCCCTAATATATTTCCAATGATCTCATTGAACAGATGAGCGAAGTGCATACAAACGCCTTTCCTATTTAACAGCATTTCATCAATAATATCCTGAGAATCGGTATAATATTTTAAGTTAAACATATTCTCAACATCGTAATCGAAATTTTCTGCAATCCAAATAAAAGCCGCTCTTAGTTGGTCTTTTTCAGATGAAAAATTTTCATAGATAAATCTTGCAATATTTTTAATTTCTTCATTATCAGCAGTATTATTATATTTCTTAACAACCTCATCCACTTGATTGTAATCATTGGAGTTTGTTTGTGCTTGTAAGTCAACCTGAATAATTAGAAGCAGTAAAACGATAAAATTTTTCATTTTATGGAAAATATTTTTGGAAAAAATGATATTCTAAAAATTTTGCTATAGTTCTCTGTTCCCTTTTTATTCCGCCCTCATTTGCGGAAAAAACAGCACATCCTGTATTGAGTTTGAGTTGGTCATGATCATAGACAAGCGGTCAATGCCGATGCCCAGCCCTGAGGTGGGAGGCATACCATACTCTAACGCACGCAAAAAGTCTTCGTCCAATACCATCGACTCTTCGTCGCCACGCTTGCCAAGTTCTAACTGGTCTTCAAAGCGTTTGCGCTGGTCAATAGGGTCGTTCAGCTCGGAATAGGCGTTGCAAATCTCTTTGCCGTTGCACACTGCTTCAAAACGCTCGGTAAGGTTAGGCGTGGTGCGGTGTTTTTTGGTTAACGGCGAAGTTTCTATCGGGTAATCGTGAATAAAGGTAGGCTGTATGAGCTTTGCCTCGCAGGTTTCGCCGAAAATTTCGTCAATCAATTTGCCGCGCCCCATCGTGTTATCCACTTGCACGCCACATCTTTTCGCAAATGCCGCCATCTCTTTTTCATCCATATTTGAAATATCAACGCCGGTAAAATGTTCAATAGCGCCGTACATCGTAAAGCGTTTCCACGGACGTTTGAAATCAATAAGATTTTCTCCTACTTGCACTTGCGTTGTGCCGTGCAATGCCAATGCTACCTGTTCTACCATCTCTTCCACCAAATTCATCATCCACTCGTAATCCTTATATGCCACATAGAGTTCCATTTGCGTAAACTCAGGGTTGTGAAAGCGCGACATTCCCTCGTTGCGGAAATCTTTGGAAAACTCGTACACGCCGTCGAAACCACCCACTATCAATCGTTTCAGATACAACTCGTTAGCAATGCGCAAATAGAGAGTCATATCCAATTTATTGTGGTGCGTTTTGAAAGGACGGGCAGCGGCACCACCGTACAGCGGTTGCAAAATGGGCGTTTCCACTTCCAGATAACCTTTATCGTTCAAAAAGTTACGCATCGTGTTTACCAATTTTGTCCGTTTAATAAACGTATCTTTAATATGCGGATTCACAATCAAATCGAGATAGCGCTGGCGGTAGCGCAACTCTGGGTCTTGAAAAGCATCATACACTTCGCCCTCTTTTTCTTTCACTATGGGCAACGGTTTCAGCGATTTACAAAGGAGCGTAAACGCTTTCACGTGAATGCAGGTAGCGCCGGTTTGGGTGGTAAACACATAGCCTTTCACACCAATAATATCGCCAATATCCAATTTTTTGAACACGCTGTTGTAAAGCGTTTTGTCCTCGTCAGGGCACAGTTCGTCTCGTTTGGCATAGATTTGAATTTTCCCCACGGCATCTTGCAGCACGAAAAAAGCCACCGCACCCATAATGCGCTGGCTCATAACTCTTCCTGCAAAACTTATATCTTGATACAAACTGTTGTCTTGTGGAAAATTTTCTAAAATCTCTTTAGAATTAACATTCACTTCATACAACGCTGCCGGATAACAATCGATACCCAAGTTGGTGAAATCTTGTAATTTCTGTCTTCTAATAATTTCTTGTTCGGATAAACTCATAATAGATTAGGGTTAGTTATTTTTTGGAATTTGTTTTACTACAAATACATAGCTTCTTCATCTGTTTCACATAAAGCAATTCGTCCCATAGTAGAAGAGTTAATTTTAGTGCGGCAAAAATATTCAAAATTAAATAATATTACTTTTTAGGTTAAGTTTTTTTTACGAAAAAGGAGATTGTATTACCTGGCTGCTAAACCCATTTTGCCACACTAAACAAAAATTCCAAGCCGCCGTTTTCTCTATTTTTGGCAACAATATTACCTTTGTGAAACAGCACCGCGTTTTTCACAATAGAGAGCCCTAATCCGGTGCCGCCGGTATCGCGGGTGCGCCCCTCGTTGATTCTGTAAAAACGCTCAAAAATGCGGTTCAGATGTTTTTCATCCGAAATACCCTTGCCATCATCGGAAAAAGAGAAATAGCAATATTGCTTTTCTATATAACCTGTTATCAGAATATTAACATTCTCCCCGGCGTAATGAATCACATTGTCGGTAAGATTCCTAAATATGGAATACAACAAATTTTGATTGCCGTGTATAATTAAATTGTCCGGAATATCCCACTCCATTGTAATTTTTCTTTCTTGTAAAACAAGTTGCAAATCGGTTTTCAATTCTTTAAGTAAATCATTGATACAAACAGATTTTAAATGAAATGCGGCAGGTGCGTCTTCCATTTTGGTAATCAAACTCATATCCCGAATCAGTTCAGATAACACGATGGTTTGATTATAAGCCTGCTTGATAAAATAATGTTCTTTCTCAGAATCTAATTGCTTTTCTAAAACAGTTTCCAAAAAACCACGAATGCTGGTAACCGGCGTGCGTAGTTCATGCGCAATATTTCCTGTTATTTCCTGACGATACCGGTGGTCTTTAAACTGTTTAACCGATTTACCAAAACTTTCAATAATCTTATGAATAAGAAACAACATCGTTAAAAATAAAGCCAGAATGAAGTAGATAAACAAATTATTTGCTTTCAAAAAGTTTTGAGTTTGAATATTATAGGGTAATGCCACGCGAATATAGTAATAGGTAAACTTTTTGGCATAATACAAATATTCTTTTTGATTGGTGGTTGATAATCTGTGATGTATCCCATCTCCATATTTTTTTGCATCTACAATTTCCGGGCGATTGAAATGGTTTTCTTGTAAATTAACAACCTGAATTTCATTATCATAAGTTACTTTACCATTTTTATCAATAAGGGTAACTCTAATATCTTCCGGAAGATATTTTATCACACTGTCTAATTTCTGCTCAATATTATCCTTCAATTCTATTTGAAGCATATCTGCATACGCTTCCAATTTTTCTTTTAAGGCTTCGGTTTTGAATTTCACTTCGCGGGTTTGTTCAAAAACAACGATGCCCGCCGTAAAGATTGCAAAAATGATAAAAATATAGGTGAAAAGTTTTTGTTTATAGCCTAATATCATCGGTATTAAATTTATATCCGTATCCGGAACGGTTCATAATTACAGGAGCGTATTCGCCCATTTTTTTTCTTAAGCGCGTAATATGTACATCAACAGTTCTTTCTGTAATAAAAGGGGTTTCGTGCCACACCACGCTAATAATATCCTCTCGCGACAAAATTTTATCGGGATTTTTTGCCAAATAGATGAGCAGCTCAAATTCTGTTTTGGTAAGTATTACCCTTTTGTCGTTAATAAACAGTTCTTTTGCTTCGATGTCAATCACAATATTTTTAAAAACAATTTGTTTGGAATTATTGCTATCCTCTTTTTTCTCAATAGGTTTAGTTCTTTTTAAGATGGCTTTCACGCGAGCAATAACTTCTTTAATAGAAAATGGTTTTGAAAGATAATCATCTCCGCCCACCGAAAAGCCAGTAAGCATATCGTTTTCAGTATCTTTTGCGGTAAGAAAAATAATGGGAACTTGATTTCCTTCTTTGCGCAATTTCTCTGCCATTTTGTACCCCGACATTCCGCCCATCATCACATCCAACAGAATTAAACTGTGGAAAGCAGATAATTTTTTCAGCGCTTCTTCGGCAGAATACGCACATTCTACAATATAGCCTTCGTTGCTTAAATTAAATTCAAGAATTTCGCAAATATTGCGGTCGTCATCAACGATTAGAATTTTATTTGACATAGTTTTCATTTTTGGCGCAAAAATAGGTAAAGTATAATAACTTTGGATTACAAAAATGTTGCGAAACGGTTTACAGCTTACTATGGTGCTTCAACACTTTTGCATCCAAGTAAAAAACAACCTCTTCGGCGATGTTGTTGCAGCGGTCGCCGATACGCTCTAAGCGGCGCACTACGGCGTGCAAAAACATCAATTCTTCCGCTTTTGCGGGGTTGGCAAGCATCTCATCGGAAAGTATTTTTACAGCGGCAAAGTTTATTTCATCTACTAAGTTATCAATGCCGAAAACCTTTTCTGCTTTTTCCGTATCTTCTTCATTAAACGCTTCTTTCGATAATGCATACATCGTTAAAACCTCGTTAAACATCTGTTCAATGTGCAAATTTGATTTGAACGGTTCTTGCAATTCTCCACTCATATTTTTCAACACAAAAAGCGCAATCCCTTCGGCAAAATCGCCGATGCGCTCCAAGTTGTTGTTAATTTTTAAGATAGAGAGCGCCAAACGCAAGTCTATCGCCACAGGATTGTTCGTAGCGATGAATCTTTCACAATCGGCATCAATTTTCAGTTCCATAGCATTTACCATTTTCTCGCGACTTAGCACTTCGCGTGCCGTAGCCTTGTCGAAACCGAGCAACGCCTTTTCCGATTTTTTTAACTGTTTTTCAACCAACACCCACATCTCGTGCAGGGAGGATTTTAATTTTTGAAGTTCGATTTCGATCTGTATCATAATATTAAGAGGTTAAGAGGTTAAGAGGTTAAGAGGTTAAGAGGTTAAGAGGTTAAGAGGTTAAGAGGTTAAGAGGTTAAGAGGTTAAGAGGTTAAGAGAGGTAATCTATTTTACCCTTTAACCCTTTAACCTTTTTACCCAAACCTCCCCGTGATGTAGTTCTGCGTGGCTTCTACCGAGGGGTTCATAAAGATGGTTTTAGTGTCGTCGTATTCAATGAGTTCGCCGAGATAGAAAAACGCGGTTCTGTCGCTTACGCGGGCGGCTTGTTGCATATTGTGTGTTACGATTACTATGGTGTAATCTTTTTTTAGTTCGTGTATCAGTTCTTCAATTTTTGAGGTTGAGATGGGGTCTAACGCCGATGCCGGCTCGTCCATTAAAATTACCGAAGGTTTGATAGCCAAACAGCGGGCAATACACAATCGCTGTTGCTGTCCGCCCGAAAGTTCAAAGGCAGATTTTTTCAGTTTGTCTTTCACTTCTTCCCACAGGGCGGCGCCTTTCAGCGATTGCTCCACGCGCTCTTCAATAAAGTCTTTGTTTTTTTCGCCGTTCACGCGCAAACCGTAGGCAATGTTCTCAAAAATAGTTTTCGGAAAAGGGTTGGGCTTTTGAAATACCATACCCACCTTTTTCCGAAGTTCATCTACCAAAACATTTTTTGCGTAAATATTCTCTCCGTCAATATGAATAGTACCGGTCATTTTGGTATTCATAATCAGGTCGTTCATTCGGTTAAACAAGCGCAGGTAGGTGGACTTTCCACAGCCGGAAGGACCGATAAAAGCAGTAACCGCTTTTTCGGGAATATCCATACTTACGGCTTTCAAGGCGTGAAAATCGCCGTAGTAGAAGTCTAAGTTGTTGGTTTCTATACAGTACATAGGGGTTAGTTACAAATCTCAAATCTCATATCTCAAATCTCATATCTATTTCAGGGTGCAACTAACGGCTTATTTTGTAACTAATGGGTTTAGAAATTTTGTCGTTATGGTTAAGATGATGTTACGAAAATATTACGAAATTTTACAGCCTGAGATTCTGCAAAGTGCGTTCAATTTTAGATTTTAGATTTACGATTTTAGATTTACGATTTTAGATTTTAATAATCTGCCGAATACATCAAAAATTTCAACATACAATGTTTTTTTTAAGTTGTAAAAAATATATAAAAATGTTTTTTCAAAAAAACACTCTACGCTATTGTTTAATATTTTGACTACTCTTTCACCACCTTCTTGCGAGATGTCTCGTATTTGTTTTGCCCCGATCACAACATATAGTCATCACATCATCCCATTTTTACTTTTTTTCCAAAATATCTTCTCAAAGCATTTGCCGACAGGTTCAGTATTAACACAATGGCAATGAGCACAAAGGCGGTGCCGTAGGCGATGGTTCGGCTGGCTTCTATATCGGTTCCGGAGGTAGAGATGACATAGAGGTGGTAAGGCAATGCCATTACCTGATCGAAGATGGAGGTGGGCAGTTTGGGGAGAAAATAAGCTACGGCGGTAAACATAATCGGCGCCGTTTCGCCCGATACACGCCCAATAGAGAGAATGAGCCCTGTGATGATATTGGGAAATGCCATAGGCAAGATTACTTTTACAATGGTTTGCAACTTGGTAGCGCCCAGCGCTAAACTGCCGTGCCGGAAACTGTCGTCAATCTGTTTCAGGGCTTCTTCGGTGGTGCGTATTACAATAGGTAATACCATTAACCCTAATGTTAATGAACCGGCAATGATAGAGTCGCCGAAACTGAGATAGTTGACAAACAGCGCCATTCCAAACAACCCGAAAACAATAGAGGGAACGCCGGCAAGGTTGTTGGTCATCATTCTGATAAAACGTACCAACCACGCTTTGCCCGCGTATTCGTTAAGATAGATACCGGAAAGTACGCCAATGGGGAAAGCAAAAATCATCGCCCCAATGGTTAAATATAGCGTTCCGATAATGGCGGGAAAGATGCCGCCTGAGGTCATTCCGTTGGTGGGATAACTGCTTAAAAATTCCCAACTCATTGCCCCCGCGCCCCGAATGAGAATAAACCCCAAAATACTGCCCAAAATACCAACAACAAGAATACTCATTGCTCGGAATAAGGTAAATGCCGTGTTTTGGGTAAACTTCTTTTGGGTAGTGTATAGCATTGTTTAAGGTTTAAGGTTTAAAGTTTAAGGTTAAAAAATCTTTTAATTTTTAATTTTTAATTCTTAATTTTCTTCTTAGTTGTAATGTATTCAACTGATAGATTTATGATTAGAGTAATGATAAACAGTACGCAGCCCAGCAGGAAGAGCGCTTGGTAGTGGGTTCCGCCTTTGGGAGCTTCGCCGAGTTCGGCGGCGATAGTGGCAGGAATGGTGCGCAAGGGCGCTAATAACGTGTGTGGGATAATCGCAGAGTTTCCGGTAACCATCAGCACTGCCATAGTTTCGCCTACTGCCCGCCCAATTCCTAATACTACAGCTGCCGTAATGCCCGAAATAGAATAAGGGATAATCACTTTATAGATAGTTTGCCAGTGGTTGGCGCCCAGCGCTAACGAGGCTTCGCGCATACTGCGCGGCACAGAGCGTATGGCATCTTCCGAAATGGTGATGATGGTGGGCAACGCCATAATACCCAAAATGATGCTGCCGGTTAAACCGGTTTCGCCAACGGGCAAATCAAACAGTTGTTGCACCATAGGCACAATGACTACCAACCCAAAAAAGCCATACACCACCGATGGGATTCCTGCCAACAGTTCTACAGTGGGTTTCAGCATTTTATAGATGCGATGGTTTGCCAATTCTGCCAAATAGATTGCCACCGACAAGCCAAAGGGCAACGCCAATAATATGGCACCCAAACTTACCCAGAGCGTTCCTAAAATAATGGGTAAAATTCCAAATTGCGGCGCCGGCGTGGCTGTGGGAAACCACTCTTTTCCTGCAAAAAACTCAGTCGGTTTAATGTCGCCAATATCCAATATTTTCGCCGTAAACTCTTCCGTAATAAAAGTTTTAGGAATAAAAGCAATAATACCCTGCTCATTTTCAAAAATACGATTCAGCGTTTTGGCAATATTTTCAGTATTCAAATCTTCTTCACATTCTGCATATCTTTCAATATCATTAAGTCGAAAAATAGTAATCTCATCTTCCTCCACAGGTACGCCCAATGCCCCCCATTCTTCAATCTCGTAATCAAAAATCTCTTTGATTTGATAGGATGATAAAAATGTTACCGGATTATCTGCATTTACCACCAACTCGTACCCTTCTTCAACCACCGGCTTTTTGAAGAGCCCCGCACCCTGACTGAACAAAAAAACTACAATGAGCAAAATAATGATGGAAGTAATACTGCCGGAGATTTTTAACAGCCCTTCCCAAAGCGCCTCGATGAAATATTTACGTTTTTTTATCTTCATTCCGTTACAAATTACAATCCCTCAATTTTCTTTTAATTTTTAATTCTTAATTTTTAATTGAAAAGAAAGTGCAACTAACGGCTTATTTTGTAACTAACAGGTTTAGAAATTTTGTCGTTATGGTTAAGATAATATTACAAAAATATTACAACAAAGGTATTTATGCACATTCACAAAAAAAGATAATTTTGCGCTCCCAAACTACAAAAATTGTTACTATGAAAAAAATTCTATTCCTTTGTCTTGTAATTAGCATAAGCACAGCAACATTATTCGCCCAACCCATTTATAACGAAGCCGGTATTCGTTTGTATCACACGCCTTCGCAGGAAGAAATGGAGTGGGCAAAAAGCAAAGGACTTGATACGCTGCAAAGGGATTTTGCCCCGCCACCGGTGGGAGAGTTGCGCCCCATTGCAGAGTTTGAACCCGCAGAAGCCGTGCTTATTCGATATCCTTTCGGAATCCCTATTTCATTAATCAAAGAGATGGCAAAAGATATTAAAGTAATCACCATAGTGGCAAGTGAATCTCAACAAACCACGGTATTAAATCAATATACCAACAACAATGTGAATACCGCGAACTGCGAGTTTTTAACAGCAGAAACAAATACCTACTGGACGCGCGACTACGGTCCTTGGTTCATGGCAATTGATAATAGCGGGGTAGGGGTATTTGATTTCTATTATAACAGACCGGCACGCCCCAATGATAATCAGGTCAATAAACATCTTGCAAATTATTTATCGTTGAATAGATATGCTTCAAATCTTTGGCTTACCGGCGGCAATTATATGAACGATGGGATTCAAATGGGATTTTCAACTACGCTTGTAACTTCGGAAAATTTGCAACATTTAGGATTAAATGAATCACAAATAAAAGCGCAACTGCAAGAATATTTGGGATTAGAGCAGTATCACTTCATTGCCGACCCTATCTATCCTTACGATAATATTCAGCATATTGATTGCTGGAGTAAATTGCTTGCCCCCGACAAAGTATTGGTAGCGCGGGTGCCTGCGTCAAATCCGAGCTATAATAAATTTGAAAATGCAGCCAATTACTTTGCCTCCCTAACCTCATCGTGGGGAACGCCCATGCAGGTTTTTAGAGTAGATGCGCCCGGCGCCACAAGTTCATCACCCACTACTCCTTATACTAATTCGTTGATATTGAATAATAAAGTTTTTGTTGCTATTAATGCAACTACTAATGCGAACGACCTTGCCGCACTCGCCGTATATGAGGAAGCCATGCCCGGCTATGAAATTATTGGAATTAATTATAACGGTTGGCTTAACACCGATGCGCTGCACTGCCGCACCCACGAAATTGCAGACAGATGTATGCTCTATATCAAACATCAACCCCATTTTGCCGATATGGGAAATACGGGAAGCGTAACTTTTAGCGCGGAACTCTATTCCTATTGTAACAACGCCATTAGTTATGATTCTGTGTATATTAGAGTGAATGGCGGCGCATATCAACCCTACGAAATGCAATATGTTGATAATAATACTTGGAGTAGAACAGTTACCGGATTACCCAACGGGCTCATAGAATATTACCTTGTGGCGAAAGATGAATCGGGCAAAAGGGAGTGCCACCCCTATATCGGCGCCCCAGACCCGCACAAATTTAACCTTGTGAGCACTCCGGAACTTCCTGTTTTGGCAATAGATAAAACAAGTTCTTCCGTAACCTCAGAAGAATTTACGATTATTGAAGATTATATCACTATCTCTAATGTGGGCGAAGCAGAATTAACTTTTAATATAACAGATATTGTGTTTGATGAAATGCTTACCATTACTCCGTTAGACGGTACACTTGAACCGAATGCTTCTCAAATCATCACATTATCTTACAATTTTGCCGGCGTGGCAAATGGGGAATATAACGGCAGCTTCAAACTTCTATCTAACGACCCCCTACATTTGGAAACTGAAATTACATTACACGCAATTCAAGATGCCTCTATGGCTGCTCCTATTCTGAGTTTGGATAAAACAAGTTCTTCTGTTTCTACCGAAGAATTAACAGTGGTGGAAGATTTTATCACCGTTTCTAATCTTGGCAATGCAGATCTTACTTTTGAAATTACTGAGATTGATTTTAATGAACTACTCACCATTATGCCCTTAGATGGAACGGTTGAACCCGACCAATCTTTAGAGATTACTTTATCTTACGATTTTAGAACCATTGCCAAAGGAGATGAATATTCGGGCAGTTTTATCCTGAGTAGCAACGACCCCGAAACGCCGGAAATTGAAATTACGCTGTATGCTTATGTTAATGTGGGTATTAATGAAAATGAGTTGTCGTTAATCTATATTTACCCTAATCCAGCAACAGACGAACTCGTCATTAAGATGTCAGATATGCGATATGCGATATGCGATATTGCGATTTATGATATTTCCGGGAGAAAATGGTCTCATATTTCAAATCCGCCCTCTGCCCCCGCCAGCGGGAGAGAATCTCAATTCTCAATTCAAATAGATATTTCCCATTTGTCTGCCGGTGTTTATTTTATAAAGATTGAAGGTAAAACTTTAAAGTTTGTGAAACAATAGTAAAAGGAATTTAATGATTATAATGATCCTATTAAGAGAGTCCCATTAGAACGAACAACTTTTTAATATTTTTGTCAAAAATTTAGAGCATAATGAGCAGGGAAGAAGCAATCATAGAAATGACTCAATACTTCAACAAGAAAGCTGAAGTTGGATTGTTTTGGTACAATCCAGTAGAAGATGAACTTTTTGAAGTACATTCCATTCCTGCCACATCACTTAAAAAAGATGAATTTACTTATCCAAAACTTCATAAAGATATTTGGACGAAATTACATCATAAGGCTAAAGATAAGAAGAAAAGAGGAGTAATGTATGATCCTATTTATTTGAATAATTATACTCAAGTGCCAAGAGGTAGAATATTTTTCAAAGATCAAATATTCTATGTTTTCGTTGGCAGTTGGATTACTGATGAAATTAAAAAAATGATTATCAAACAATTTAATCTTCAAAAATGTAAGGTTATATTCAAAATTGATATACATTGGGAATTGGGACATGGTTGGTCTTCTGAACAAGATCTGCTGAATTTTGATTAAGCTTCATTTCACAATACAATGGGGCTGCTTGTTTGAAGGCAGCCCCATTGTTCATTTGGTTTCTTTTGATTCTCTCTATAATGCCTTCATTCCGAGCATTGCAAAGAATCTCACAGTTAGAACTTAAATTGTAATCTGCAAGTAAACACGCCCTCTTTTACATGTTTTGTCCAATCTTGAACATGATTTTTTCCGGAAGATGGTTTTGCACCTTCTTTAGGAGCCA
>Ga0082212_10002937_pt1 | contig 24434 bp, 12 predicted proteins | sample TergutNt197P3_FD_71548 | JGI IMG/M metagenome (GOLD analysis project Ga0082212, IMG submission 71548) | Neocapritermes taracua P3 segment gut microbial communities from Petit-Saut dam, French Guiana - Nt197 P3 | ecosystem: Host-associated > Arthropoda: Insects > Digestive system > Gut ... | reverse complement strand
TGACATGGGGTAGCGGACGTCCCGTCCGCGCTTTAATAAATGATCGCGGGCAAAGCCCGCTTCAATTGTAGGGCGCGATTTATCGCGCCCGTTTTATTTATTAAGACGCATGCGGGACGCATGCTATCCCATGTCACGCCGGCGAGGACGCCCGCGATCCCATGTCTGCGCCCGCGATCCCATGTCATTTAATTTGTTACTGTAATCAACCAGACGCCTCCGATAAGGCTGAAATTGCCTATTTTTCTTCCGTCAGGATAAGCCGGTATCAACTGGATACGGGCCGTACCGTTTGACGTGCCCGGTGAATAAGTAACCGTTACCGAACCGTCTTTAACCGCAAAAACCTTGTACTGGCTCCCTGCCGGCGACACTTCGCCGTCTAATATGGTTCCGCCGACGGAAGAGTAACAGGAACCTGACTGGGGATAACTCGCGCAACTATTTGCTGAAGCAAGCACAAGCGTTCCATCCGGGACGGGATTTCCCGCTGTATCCGTTATCCCGGAGAATGTCACAGCCGCCGTATCGCCGGATAATCGTGAGATGGATTCAGGCCCCGACGCCGTGGCGTATGTAATGCCATGAAGCTGAAGGACACTGGAGGCAATACTGCGTGTTCTCAATATACTGCCGTCTGTGCCGGCCGGTACTACCGACAGACGGACGGTTTTTGTTTGCCCGGCTACAGACGTAACATCCTGAGCCGAATAGATTGCCTGAACCTGCCCGCCGGCAACCGTGAAGATTCTGAAATTTGCATTGTTTGCGGCAACTGTTCCATCGTCCGGAGATGTACCGGCTGACAGGATTGTCCCGCCGGCTGAAGAGTAACAGGAACCTGACGGGGGAGAAGCCGCGCAATTGGCGACTGTCAGCCCGACTTTGACTCCATCGGGTATCGGCGTTACGCCATCGGCCTCCAGCAATCCGCTGATGACCACCTGTGATCTGTGGTCGCCGCCATTGGCTAAAAGATCACTCGGACGTAATTCTACAATGGCGCTTCCGGGCGTCAGCAGTTGCACCGGAATAGTCATGGCAGCTCTGCTGCTTACGGAAGCCATAGTCTGCGGCGTGACGGAACGCACCTGAATTACTGCCGTTCTCTGTCTGTCGGCGGATGAAACGCCTATTGAGGAATATTCAAAAACAATCTGTCCATTGGTGATTGTAAATATCCTGGCATTGGCATCCCAGGAAGGAACAACATTTCCAATAATCTCTCCGCCGTCGGAAAAAATCCCACTCCCACTGTTAGTTGTCGCGAAGTAAGGTTTTGCGCTGACCGCGATCATTGCCCCATCAGGGACGGAATGGCCGGCAGCGTTTCGGAAATCCGTCAATGTAATAAATGCCCGGTGATCGGTGTTGTCCGCAAAAATCCCCGACGGACTTACCGTTGCAGTTGCGGATGCCAGCCCCGCGATACTTACAGACGCAATAGCAAAAGCACGGCTGCTAACACGAGAACCGTCACTGTTAGCAGGTAGTAAGACCACATTGGCCGTATTTATTTGGCCTGGTGTCGTCGTTACACCCTGGCTGCCGTATTCAACCACGAGCTTGCCATTTTGGACGGTTAGAACTTTATACTGGATTCCAGAGGGAGACGCTTCGCCATTTAATATCTGGCCGCCGGCTGAACTAATACAACTGCCTGATGGATTCCAGCCCGCACAACTTGCCGCTGCCGCGATTACTTTTGTTCCGTCGGGAAAAACATTGCCGTATGTATCTAAGACTGGCCCGAACGTGACAGTCGATATATTCAATCCGCCATCACCAAGCAGACTGGGGGGCGAGGCAACCCACGCCGCATTGCCCGGCCCCAAAAGCCGCAACGGTTCCACCTGAACCGCGCGGCTCGCTACTTTGTTGTTTTGATGATCGGGCATCAATATCTGAATATTCACAGTCTTTGTCTCACCCGCACCGGGTTTGTCCGTAACTCCGTCTACAGAGTACGTGGCTGTCGCCCGCCCCTGATAGACTGTAAATACGCGATAGCTCGCGCCCAAAGGAGACTCGTAACCATCCACAATACTGCCTCCGGCTGAACTAACACAGCTACCTGATGGATTCCAGCTCGCGCAAGACGCCGCTGAAACCAGGATGCGTCCGCCATCCGGAACAAGTCCCGCACGCTGATCGCGGATTTGGCGCATAAATACCTGCGCCTGCGCGGCTTCGGGGAAAAATGTATAAGCAAGCGTTTCCGGAACGATCTCAATGATCATCGCCGTCGCGCCTGTCAAAGACAGTCTGGCCGTGCCGATAGCTCTGCTGGCAGTCTTTTCTCCGATGTCGGTCGAAGACAGAACCTGAATTACCACATCACTGGCCGACCGGCCAGCGACAGATACTTCGCTTGACGAGTATTCACCCGCAACCTTTCCCTCCGATGTAAAGAAGAGCCGGTAATTGTTTCCGGCCGCCGCGTCCTGACCGCCTATGATTTGGCCGCCGGCTGAACTAATACAACTGCCTGATGGATTCCAAGCCGCGCACTGCGTCGCTGAAACCAGCACCGGTGTTCCATCAGGAACCGGATTACCCGCTGCATCCTGCATTATGACCGCGAAACTGGCGCGTCTGTCCGTGCCATCAGCGTACAGTTGCGTGGGATATACAGAGACAAGCGCGCGGTCATCCGCTCTTCGGATATTGATATCCAGCGTGGCAATGGCTTTTGTTCCGAGTACGTTGCCGTCATAGTCGGCAGCCTGTACCTGAATAAGCGCCTGCGCGCCAGTCACAGCCGTAGGAGTAACCGGCGCACTGCTGTACAATACCGTCACACTGCCATCCTCAATATCAAACACCTGGAAATCAGGATTATTCGCCGCCGGTTCGCCGCCGGAGATCGTTCCGCCCGCCGATGTGTACCGTGTGCCAATCGGGTTCATCGACGCCATATTCGCCGCCGTAACAGCAATCTTTGCGCCGTCAGGAACCAACGTTCCGTCAATGTCACGGATGTTGTCTATTATCAGAAGCGCGTATCCCGGCCCGGCCGTCGAAACCACCACCGTTGCTACCGGCAATGGCGTGATTGTCGCGGAATGCGCGACAAGCGCCTTGTCGGCCGCCGGCGTTATACGATAGAGCGCGATAAAACGCGCGCCGTCGGTAAAGACCGTTGTCGCCGTGTATGTCAAGCCTTCGGCAATGAATCCGTCATCGCCTGCAATCAGGGTCAATGTTCCTCCCGAGGTTATCGGGAACGACACCGTACCGTCTTCGCCATTCATAAGAGGAGAGCCCGGATCAACGGCAACGCCCAGAGGCGGATCGCCCGCGCGTGTGCTGCGGATTTGCAAGCCGTTGCTCAGTTCTATGTAAGAAACCGTTCTGGTAAGTTCCTCGCCGATATAAAGATTCAAAGTGAATACGGCGTCCATCTCGCCGTCGGGCGCGTATTCACCTGCCGTCAGACCTACAAGATCCACTGCCAGCCCTTCGTAATACAAAGAAGTATTGCCGTCCGTATGCGGAATCGAAGGCAGCCGGCGCACCATTACCAGGGAAGGCACGCTGACGTTGCCAGCGGCATCAACCGCGACAAGCGATAACCTGTCATCCGATTCCGCTATAATATTTGCCGTGAATGAACCATTTGCCGCCGCCGTCGCCAAATAAACATAGCCGGTCGCAAGATGCGTAATTCTCACCGTTGACCGCGATTCCACCGCGCCCGCCGAACCATGAACGATGGATACCCCGTTGACAGATGGTTCCGCGTTTATACGCGTGGTGTCCGGCGGCAAAGGCGGAGTGTTGTCAACTACGATATCGCGTGTCGCCGACGCCGTTTCTCCCGGAACCGCGCCGGTTGCCGTTACGGTAATCGTATGAACGCCGTCAGGCAGAATCTGCAAATCAAACGTCGCGGTATAAGGCGAACTTACAACCTGTACCGATTGTCCGCCGAGCGTGAAAGTCACTTCCTCAACCGCTTTGTTTGCCGTCGCCGTAACCTGCGCCTGTGAAGAAAGCTGAGCGTTTGCCGCAGGCGAGGTAATCGTAAGCTTCAGTTCCGTATAGGAAACATACACTCTGATCGGCGCGCTTTCCTGCCCGACGTTTCCGGCATTGTCCGTTGCCCGCGCCGTGATGCTGCGGGTGCCGTTTCCCAGTCTGTTTGTATCATAAACAGCCGAAAAATCCGGCGCGTTGAGCGTCAGGAAACGGCTGCCGTTTGAAAATAGTTCTATTCGCGCTACGCCGGATAAGTCATCATCCGCCTCCGCCGTAAATGTATAGCTTCCCTGAAGTATCTGATCCGCCGTAAGGTTCAGAATCGTTGCCGCGCCGGGCGGCGTGACATCCACAGTAAAGACTGCCGAAAGCGTACCGGGATTGCCCGCCTGATTCGTGGCTTCGGCTTCCACCGAATGTTCGCCCTCGGCCAGCGGCGCGGGAGGCGTGTAACATCTCTGCGTACCGCCGCCGCTTGACGACGCCGAAACCGGCTGGCCGTCCAGCCGCAGTTCAAACGTGCCTATGCCTGTCAGCGCATTTGTGAAACGAACGCAGATTGACGGCCTTGTGCTGTTCGTGAATCTGTTCGGAGATACAAGCTCTAATACTGGAGTATTCGTAGCTTCATTCAGAACAATTACACCGACATTGACGGTTTCTTCATTGTCCGTCAGTTTTAATCCCTCAAGCAGACCTATTCCGCTCGAAAGCTCGTCATGAACGCGGACTGAAAAAGCGCCGAGAGGAACGCCCGCGGCCGTAAACCGTCCGTCAACCTGAGCCTGGATTTTGATCGAAGACCCTTTCTGCATCCGGATTGTAACTTCCGCGCCAACAGCCGGAGTCGCGCCGTCCGCCCGCAGGACAAGACCGGCGACCGTACCGCTTGATTCCAACTGAATCTCAAATGCCAGAGTTTCATCCGGCAGAACAACGCCCGACGTTGTTCCATACAGGGTAAAGCCTCCAATATTTGCGCGTAACCTCGCGTCGAACGGCCCGGCTATGACATCAGGTACATGGAACGTTCCGTCGGCGTTTGCCGTCAAAGTGTAGCTGTAGGGGAAATCTCCCGTTCCGGTCAGCGTGATTGTGCCGCGAACAGGCTGCCCCGCCGAATCAAGAGCAAGGCCGGCAATAGCGCCCGTACCGGCCAGCGTGATATTCACATCAGCAGTGTCGTTTTCAGGAACAACTACGTATACCCTTCCCCTGTCCGCGCTTGCCGGTTTTTCGACCGTAATCGTTCCGCTTCCGGACGGTACTCGCGCAAACGCAAAGCGGCTCTCTTCATCTGTTGTTGTGACAACTTTTCCGCCGCCCGTGCCGCCAACCTCTATGGTAACGACGCTAAGGGAAGCCGGCGTCACGCCGTCGTGTTCAAACACCTGGCCGGTAACCTCTCCCGACGCGCGAAGCGCTATATCGAGCGTCAGAACAGTACCCTCTCCTCGGAGTATCCCCGCGGCCGTCCCTTTAAGAAATCCGTTGCCAAGACTTGAACTTGCCGTGACATTGCCTTCCGGTACGCCATTGATTGAATATTGCCCGCTGGAATCAGTCGTAACCGACGCCTTGAACGTTCCCGCAATCAAAGTGACCGTCACGCCCGCCTGCGGTTCGCCGTTAGATGTTACCGTACCCTCTACCGTTCCGATGTTCCCTTCCGTCACATCGAGTATAAGAATCTGCCCTTCCGTTTCCAGCGTGGCCGAAGCGCGGCCGGTACGGGCGGTTACCGGATCCTGCGCCGATACGCTGACAGTCCCCGCGGGTACATAGTCAAAAGAATACGCGCCAACATCTGAACTGGATGTCACAGTGTGGCCTATTGCCCTGCCGCCTGCCGTAAGAGTCACTATGCCGTAGGGAACCGGACTGCCGTCCTGATGCAGGAAATGACCCTTTACTGTTCCGGTCGTGGTGATCTGGACTTTGACGTCAATGGCGTCTGTTAATGGCGGAAGTACCGCCGCCGCGCGTCCGCCGCGCCCGAAGCCGTCCGTCACCGTCACGTTAAACGGCCCTTCAAACACATTGTCAAAACTCAGAACACCGTTATCCGCAGGTGAAAGAACGCCGTCGTAGCTTTCGTTCGGGAAATCCGTCTCTTTCAGTTTGATGAAAGCCGATTCCACCGGCATCCCCGCGCCGTCCACAACCTCAACGCGCACAGTGCCGGTTCCCTTCAAGCGTAGATCTTTTATGAAATCCTGTTCTGATTTCAGCGCAATGATTTCACGCGCAATGCCGCCCGTTGCCGAATCCCTTGCCGTTATGGTGTAGCGCCCGGAAGGAAGAATCCGCGCAAATACAAAACGTCCCTCGGCGTTTGTCAACACGGTGATGTCAGGCAGAGGCCCGTTTATCGTTACCTCGATGCCTGATCCAACAGGCGTTGTATCGTCGGGCATGAATACCGTGCCGGACAGTTCGCCGGTCATGGTATCAACCAACTGAAGAGTGAAATTGACCGTATCACCGGCAGTTGAAAGCGTACCGCTCGCGCTTACCCGCGTCGGGAAGAAAGACTGGCTGGCGCGAGCGCCGACCGATCCGACAGGCACGCCTCTGAACTGGAAGTTTCCATTCGTGCCGGTAGTAAACTGCTGCGCTACGCCGGTAGAATTGGACAACGAACATGTATGCGGATCGTATACTCGCGCTATTAAATCAACCAAAGCGCCGTGAGACGGCCCGCCGTCAGGATTGAGCACCCTGCCGGATACAGTCCCAACGCCGTTGAAACGGATTATGCCAAAAGCTGTCAACCCGTCCTGAACAACATTGGCCGTCCCTTCCGCAACATCTACGAAGCCGTTGCCATGCATAACGGCTTTAGCCCGTACTGTACCCATTTCCAATCCTGAAAAAGTCACCTGCCCGTTGCTGTCGGTGATTAATGACTCCCCATTGCATGGATCATATGGATGGAATAGTTTTACCGCCTGTCCCTTTACCGGCTGTCCCGCCGCGTCAAGAACAGTGAACTGCGCCGATCCGAGTCCGGACAGCATAATCGACAGCCCGCTGACTACCTGGTCAGGCGTGTTTATTATGACGCTCGTTTTTCCGCTTCGTTTACCGTCACGCGTCCGCGCTGTGATTGTCTGCGATACCGATGGATTTACGCTTATCCAGGGAAGAGAGAATGAGCCGTCGGCTTCGGTAAGAACGCCTGATTTGCCGGAATAAACCAATGCCTCCGCAGCCGGCTCGCCATCCGGAAACTTTACATGACCTTCGGCAGTGCCGTAAGCGCCTGGAACAATCGTCAGATCAATACGAAGATGGTCGCCCGCGGCAGCTACGCCCTGAACTTCAGCCGTATCACGGGTATTCAGGCCGGTAAAAACTCTGTACTGCCCGACTGGCATGTCGCTGATGCTGTAAGTCCCGTCATGCCCGGTTATACTGTAGCCGACCGGCGTCCCGTTTGTGTAATAGGTAACGGGAACGCCGGGAACAGGCGTCAGCCCGCCGCCGTTTACAGTCTGCCTGACCGTGCCTGATACCTGTACCGCGCCGCCGTCAAGCGTAACGTTTATCGTCGCCGTCGACCCAGCACTGTCGATATTGCCGGCGGCAAGCCCAAGACCGCTTCCGCGTACCGCCCGTACAGTTACAGCGCCGACCGTAATCCCGTTAATCGTATAACGCCCGTCTCCGTCGCTGACCGCGCGGCCCGAAACCTGGTTGTCTGTACCGCTCATTGCGTACACGTTCGCTTCCGGTACAGGCTGCCCCGAAAGATCGTATACCGTGCCGCTTACAGTTCCCGCGCCGTAAAACACAAAGTCATAAACAAGCCGCTCTCCGGCGTAGCGCACAAAGCTGCGGACGCTGTGAAGAACGCCGTTGGACGGATCTTTGACCGCTATCGCATAGGGATTGCCGCAATCGCCTTCGCGCGCAAAACGGAACTCATAAAACCCGTCGCCGTCAGTTAAAACAGACGAAAGAATTATTTCATCCACCATTTGCGGGCAAGTCATAAACGGTTTCGACGGCGGCATGCCGACAAACATCACCACGGCTTTGGCCGCCGGCGTGCCGTCGGCGTTCAGCACCCGTCCGGAAACAACCGTTCCCGGCGCTTGCAGCCGGGATTGCAGATTAACAGTTTCAGTCGCCCCCACAGCGCCGCGAAGATCGGCAATGCCTCCAACTCTCACTGTCGTTGGCACATATGGGCCTTCCGGCTGCGCAAGCGACGCAAAAATAAAACGCCCGGAAAGCTGGCGGTTCGCAGACATAATGGAATTGGACGGCATAACGATATTGCCGGCCCGCGAAGCCGTGGCCTTGTCAACAATGCGGTCGAAAAGCACCGCAACGTTAAAACCGTACTGTCCGGCTCCGTCGAAAGTTTCCTGGCCGAATACCGTTGCCGAAACAAGCTTCGGGCCGGGCGGAGTTATAACTTCATGATCAAGATGGATAAGCGCCGAACCGTTCGTGTACAACCGGACGCCGTCGTGGTTTTCCGCATTAACTACGAGGCTGAGTTTCTGCCCTTGCGCAATCTGTATGTTGTTTGCCGAGGCGCGTATGACATTGCCGTCGCCGCGCGGAACCGTTATCGCAAAATCAAAATACCCGGAAGCGAGTCCCGTAATCTCAAGCGTATATGGCGGTCTGTCAAATGAAGTCAGCAGTCCTAAAACCGGCCCGTTGTCACCCAGTGGAAAAATAACTCCGCCAGGCAGATCGGAGTGCTCAATCGCGCGCCCTGACCGGTCGGTCAGCGAAAACTCGACCGGAGCCGCTGATAATCCGCTCGCTGCTGTAAACAAAATAAACTCGGGGCCGGAAACGGCTATTTCGGAAAGCCGGCGCTGGTACTCCAACGGCCCGTCGCTTTGCAGCATGGGGTCTGTGGGTTCAAAAAGGTGATTCCCGAGAACTTCCGTGAAATGCCGCCCCGCGGCTGACTCACGCAATAACTGATCAAATCCGGGATCTATCGGCTCGCCGCCCCAGAAATCAAAAGCAAGCTCTTTCAAAACATCAGACAGCGGCTGGCCAAGCTCATGACGCAAACCGGCTTCGGCCAGAGCCAGGGCGCGTTCCAGAACGGCCGCCTTGCTTATGCGTATCACTCCTGAAGGAAGCGTTCCCGTATATGCGTTCGCAACGCCCCATGCTTCGCCCAATACGCGCATGGCCGCGTCAATCACATCCGCCGGAAAACCGGATAAATCCGCCGGCAAAGACAATGTGTCCGGCGACAGAGGGACATTGCGGCTATCGACGCCAAGCGTAAACCGCAGAGTGCCGGTACTGCCGTCTTCGGTATCAAGACGCAGATAAGATGCCGTCACCTGCCCGCTTCTGAGACTTCGGAACGTGAATTTCAGCATTTGTGATTCGCCGGGCATAAGCGTTGGAATGCTCTGCGTCGCATCGCCCAGCAATACCGCGCCGCTCAGTGAAGCCTGATTCAGCGTCACGCTCACATCGTTGGCTATCGCGCGGCTGATGTTATAAACGGATACATAAAGGTTAAACTCATTACCGCTGCGAACGATGCCCGGTGTAATGAACGTCATGTCAAAATAAGGATTACGGACAAGAACAGCGCCGGCGGTTTTCGCGCCAACCGTTACAGGCCCGGTCGCAAGACCCTCAAGAACAGCCTGTATGTCAAAATCTATCGCGTGATAGCCTTCTTTTTCACCACGTATAATAAACTCCGTCTGTCCCGTCTGCCCGGGCCACAACGACGCGCCGCCGTCGGATGCCAGAACAGGCAGCGTTTCAGGCTGCTTCTCATTACGAACATCCGGGAGTGTCAGTGGATCATCATCCGTACCCAAAACCCCGTCGTCGCCGGCAGGCAAAGTAATCTTTGCCGTCACATCGCGCACAACCAGATTGGAACCTTCAGGCGTGCCGTTGGCTACATACAACTGCGCCGAGAAAAACTGCTTCAGATAGCCTACGTCTCCGGGTATTACAAGTATCGCCGGAATGTATATGTTTCCAACGCTGTCATCGTCCGAAATCAGGGGGAGTTTATTCCCGTCCCCGTCCAGAACTTCCAGAAGAACCGGACGAATGGTTGGAAGCTCCGGGTGCGAAATCCTCAGACGTTCAATTTCGGGAAGCTCCAGCGGCCTCGGAGCAGACTGCCCCTGACGGTCAAATACCACGGGGAAAGAAATGTTAACTACCTGCGATGAAAGCAGCAGGCCGATGTCAAACTGAAAACCGAGATAATCGTTGCCTGTAAGGATTATGCCTTTGTCCTGTATCTCCGCAAGCGTCAAAGCGCGCGTCAGTACAGATGTAACCAGCACCTGGTCAATGATTTCTACCGTGCCGGGCGCGACATCAAGCGCCGTTGTACCGTTCACCACAAGACGCATATTTTCAAGCGTGTAATATCCGGCTTTCGGCAAAGCAGGCAAAAGTACAAGCAAAGGGTCGGACGAAACGCCAAGACTTTGGTATGGCAGATCAACCGTTTGTGTTAATCCGGGGCCCGATAACGTCCCTTCTACCGTAAACGCCCCGCCAAGAAACCGGCTTATTTCCCCGGCGGACAAGTCTTCGCCGCCCGCGGTGACGGAAATACGCACGCCCGAACTGATGTTTTTAGGAATAACCGCGGAATTGACCTTGGCCGACAACCCTCCAACCGCTAACTCAAGACTGCCGATACTGGAAGGCTGCGCACGCAAAACCGGCGAAAATGTAAAAAATATTGCCAGGGAAATAATTAGTCTTTTCATTGGATATTGCCTCTAAGTTTGGTGGTGTATGCCTTGCTTTATAATCAAATTAAACAACCTTCAGATTTTGTTTAAACCCTAATTAATGCAGCTTCGCACCAGTCTCCTTCATTACTGACGCGCCACAGGCACCATCTAAAAAACTCCCGGCGCGTCAAAACAACTTTTTTTCCATTATCGGCAGACATGTATTCGAGTGTTATGAAACTTTTTGATATTTTGAGTGCCAACCAAAGAGGGATAGAGGTATTGTTCCGAATACGCGAATCAACCGCAGAGCCAAAGGCTTCTTTGATTTCCGCTTTGAGCGCTTCATCAGTAGCTTCCAGTTCGTTGCCGCCTATTGGTGAATCGCCTTAGTGTCGTGTAAACAGTAGGAATTCACGTTTTCACCCTGCCCATAATTGCAATATCTTATAAAAACGACATTTTTTGAAATTTTTTCGGTAACATTTTTGCCATTTTTTGCCTCTTTATTATCGTAGAGAGAAAATTTCACGAACGCGCCCGGATAAATCCGGCGCTTCAGGAGGCGAGATGTCGAAATTGCTAAGATTAGAAGCTGTTCAGGCCAAAATCGGCGGTTTGTGCCGCACCACAATCTGGAAACTTGAAAAAGCCGGGCTGTTTCCCAAACGACGTGCGTTGACGAAAAAGATCGTCGGATGGGACGAGGCAGAAATAGACGCATGGATTCAGTCACGCGACAAAAGCCCCGGATTCATGCCCGACATCCGTCGTAAATAAATTCATTCAGGAGGCAAAATGTCGAGATTACTAAGATTAGATGATGTTCTGGCGAAAATAGGCGGTTTGTCACGCTCAACAATATATCGGCTTGAGCGTGACGGATTTTTCCCAAAACGGCGTGTGATAAAGCCAAAAATCGTTCGATGGGATGAAACCGAAATCGACAACTGGATTAAAGCACAAACGACAGGATGCGGCCTTATTCCGGGAACGCGGAAGGCTGATATGATTGCCTGTACGCGGCAAACATGCGAAACCGGCGGTACGCCGGAATGATCGCCGCAAATGGATTGACCGAAGCCGATTACAGGATGTTTGAATTTTCGTGGATTACGCGCCAGATTGCTGATGACGCAATGATACGCCGCGTATCGTCATCGGAAGGCGCGGAATTGGTTTGCTGTAAAAATTCGGGCAATTACGCGGGGCTGGCGTTTTCTTACATTTGGCCGGGAGAAACGCGGGCGCGTGATTATCGGTTGCGCCGGGATTGTCCTGAGATGGAACACAAGTCGGATGGTTCTTTACGCGAAAAGCGAAAATATCTCTGCGCGCCGGGCGGGCGCAACAAGCTCTATTTTCCTTGCGGAATAAAGCCGGAAGCGTTGCAGGACATTTCCCTGCCCATTGTCATTGCCGAAGGCGAGAAAAAGACGCTTGCGCTTTATAGGTTGGCGGGCTGGGACTCTGCGGAATCCCGTTTTTTGCCTGTAGGCTTGAGCGGCGTCTGGAACTGGCGCGGAACTATTGGAAAAGAGCCGGGACCGGACGGTGGTTCAAGGCAGGTTAAAGGGTCGATTTCGGATATGCAGCACATTGAATGGAAGGAGCGCACAGTCTATATCCTGTTTGATTCAGACAAACGGAGCAACACTTCTGTTCGGGAAGCGGAACGGGCGCTTGCGGGAGAATTAAAATCACGCGGCGCTGTCGTCCGGTTGATTGATCTGCCGGATTTGCCGGATCTCGATAAAACCGGCGCGGATGATTTTCTGGCGCATCCAGACGGCGGGCCGGAGCGTTTGCTTGCTTTGATTGACGTTGCGAAAATGGCGGAACCCGGATCTGCCGGAGAAATTCTATCTCGTGCCGGTATTTTTGAACTGACCACCGAAAGCGGTATTGATGAAGTGGAAGCCGCATTACGAAGGCTTCGCCGGGAAATGAACGGGGTTGATAATCTGCGGGAGACGGCTGTTAGGAACGAAACAATAAAACATCTCGCGGCTATCGGTATTCAGGCTCCCGCACAACTTGTAAACGCCGCGCTTGCACGTCTGGAGCAGCAGAACGAAACTCGCGGTATCGCGTTTCCTGAAACGGAACCATGGTCGCATCCGGTAGATGGTTCTTTGTTGCTTGACGAAATCGCGGCTTCATTGCGGCGTTTTGTCGTTCTTCCATCGGCGGAGATTCAGGCAATCACTCTCTGGATCGTCCATACATACGCGGTTGAAGCAACTTCCATTTGTCCGATTCTTATTGTCAACAGCGCCGAAAAACGATCCGGAAAAACCCTACTGCTAGAGCTATTGTTCAATCTGGTTTTTCGTCCGCTTCCGGCATCGAATATTACCGCTTCCTCGCTTTTCAGGGTGATTGAACGGTATAAATCAACATTGTTGCTTGATGAAGCTGAAACCTACCTTTGCAACAATGAGGAACTCCGGGGAATCATCAACAGCGGCTACAGGCGATCAAGCTCTTATGTTATACGGACGGTCGGCGATGATTATGAGCCTGTCGTTTTCAATACCTTTGGGCCAAAAGCCATTGCCCAGATTGATAAGCCGCAGGAAACCATTCTTGACAGAAGCGTTCTGATTAATATGCGCCGAAAAACGCCGGATGAAAAACCTGAACGTTTGCGTTCAGACCGTGCGTTTGAGGATTTCAAGCATTTAAGGCAGAAAGCTCTGCGTTGGACCAAAGATCATTTAAAACGTCTTATGGAAAGTGAACCGCAGGTTCCAGAGGAATTGAACGACAGGGCGCGGGATTCATGGCGGCCGCTTCTGGCTATTGCTGAATTGGCCGGTTCAAGATGGGCGGGATATGGTTACGCAAGCGCCGTGAAATTGTCCGCAGTGAAAAGCGAAGTTTCAAAGCGTACTTTGCTTCTGGGTGATATTCGTTATATTTTCCAGAAAGCGCAGGTATCACGCATGGCAAGCGCGGATATTTGCAATATGTTGATCCAGATTGAAGAACACCCATGGGTAGAATGGAGAGAGGGAAAACCTATTACCGTGCATCAACTGGCGCGAGCGCTGGAACCGCTTGACATAAAACCGAAACAGTTAAAAATAGGGAGACTAAATATTCGAGGTTATGAATTGGATGATTTCAACGACAGCTTTGCTCGCTACATGCCTGATCTGGAATCGTGATTAACTTCGCTCTCGCGCTTACCCGCCCGGCGTATTTTGTGGAACTGGTAACGACTGCCAGGAAAGCCGGTAACGGTTTTAGTAGCGACCCGGTAGCGGTTTAAAATCTCACCAAACCCGCGTCAATACTGGATGGTAGCGGGGTAGCGACCTGAACAGGGAAACTATATAGAAAAAGCAGGGGGGCGGCGGAAACGCTGCTTCTCCTTAACGCGACTCCATCGACTACCCTGCACAATTTGAAAATCACCTGCATTTAATCAAAATGGCTGTTACCTATTGTGTTACCTATTTCATGATTTCGGCAAAATCGCAATATCGAAGAGGTACTCAATAAATCTCAATAATTCATGAAAACGTTGTGTTATTAGAATAAAAGCCGCGACTACGGCAAAAAAACTCCAAAACAATACAAAAATACATGGAAACACCAAAAAATCTTCCAACTGTTACCTATTTGTTACCTATTTTAGATTTGAAATTTTTTGAATCGCTGTAAGTTATTGATTCTATTGGAGCCAACGGCCGGAATTGAACCGGCGACCTACTGATTACGAATCAGTTGCTCTACCATCTGAGCTACGTTGGCTCATTGCGGTTTCAGTCAGGATATCCAAGCGCTGAGCGCGAAAGAGTGTATAACAGACTCCTTGCATGGTTCAAGCCCTCTCTTGCTTTCGCGCGATTATTTTATTCAGGATATTACGAATAAGCCGGAAAACCATTTACCCCGATTATGGTACAATTTTTACTCTTTTGCGAATGGTGAATCCGTAGAATGAAAGATCCGGAGTTGCAAAAAAAGCTTCTGAATGAATGGCACGAGACGGGTTATTAGACCCGTTCGGAGCATAAAAACATGCGTTTGACCCGAAGAGAATTCAATCGACTGTCTATGCTTGGCGGCGCTGCATTGCTGAACGAATCACCGGGGGCGGACGGAGTTTCAGACCTTTGTCCCGATGCTGCGGATGAAGGTCTGTGCGAAATCCCGGTTGAGACACAAGGCGAGGAGCAAAAAATTCAGGAAGAAAACAAAGTCCGCGTTGCCATTGTTAAAACCGCCAATCGCGAGGATGGAATCGCGCGCGCCGCAACGTTGCTCGGAGAAATGGATTTTTCCGGAAAAAACGTTTATCTCAAGGGTTCTTATAATAGCCCGGATCCTTTTCCGGCTACGACACATTTGGACGCGCTCGGCGCAATGGCGCGGATGTTGCGCGGCAAAGGAGCGGGCGGCGTTACGCTTGTTGAAAGAAGCGGCATGGGGCGCACCCGCGACGTTCTTGAAAAGCTCAATGTTTTAGCAGCGCTTAATGAACTTGACGTATCGTTCTGTCCGCTGGATGAACTCTCACCAGGCGAATGGCGTCATTTCGCGCCCGCGGATTCGCACTGGCCGAAAGGTTTCGCGTTTCCACGGTTTTTAAGAGATAGTTGCGTTGTTCAGTTGTGTAATCTAAAAACGCACCGTTTTGGCGGAATATTTAGCGCGAGCCTGAAAAATTCGATCGGTCTTATCGCCAAATACGCTGCCGTTGATTCCGGGGCGGCGGAAAAAGGCGAAAAATATTCAGACCGTGGATGGAATTACATGAAAGACCTGCACGCATCGCCGTATCATGGACAAATGATCGCTGAGGCGAACCTGGCGTATACGCCTGAACTTATCGTAATGGACGCGGTAGAAATATTTGTAGAAGGCGGTCCGGAAAGAGGTGAAACCGCTTATCCAGAGATTATCGCCGCTTCTCGTGACCGTGTGGCGCTTGACGCCGTGGGACTCGCGATTTTGCTATATGCCGGAGCGCGAATAGGCATAAATGAACACGTTTTCGAACAGGATCAGCTCATGCGGGCAGCGGAGCTTAATCTTGGCGTGGATTCACGAGAAAAAATCAGCATTGTATCCGACGACAACGCAGGCAGGCTAATGGCATTACGGCTGGAAAGTATCCTCTAGCCCGATGTTATACCCGCAGTCCGCCTCCCACGAAAGTCCTCCCATTATTAACTTTAACGCCATAAAGAAACGCTAATTTAAAGGCGCGTAATAGCCCTTCCGATGGTTCAATTCCATATTTCGTTCACGAACCTTGATTTCGAGTTTGCGGTAGCTTCCGTCGCGTTTGGAGTTTGTTGATACGTAGCCGATGCTGTATTGGCTGCGGAGTTCCTGGTTGATCTCACGGAACGCATCCTCAAGCTCCTCCACCTTGAACGGGAAAAATACCTTGCCGCCGGTTTCCTTTGCCAGATTCTGCAGTGTTTTATCTCCCTTTTTTGTATCATCTGACATGCCGAAAAAACCGCCTTTGCTGACACTGACGGAGAAAATCGTCACTTCGGCGCGCAACGCCATTTCAACAGCCCTGCGATAATCCACGGCGCTTCCGTTGTCGTCGCCGTCGGATAAAATGATCATCGCCTTGCGTCCGGTTTCACGAATCATTTTTTGATCGCAAACAACGTCGATGGCGTCAAAAAGCGATGAATTTCCACCCGCGCGGAGCTTTCGTACCTGGTTGGCCAGTTTGTTGGGATCGTCGGTGAAATCCTGCAGCAAATTGACCGATGAATTAAATTCCACCAGCATGGCGCGGTCGTTTTCTTTCAACACATTGTGAAAAAAGCTTATGGCGGCGTCTTGTTCGAATTGGAGTTTCGGAGCCACGGAACTGCTGGTGTCAACCAACATGACAAGCGTCAGCGGCAGGTCTGATTCCCGTGTAAAATTTGTGATTTCCTGTCTCCGGCCGTCCTCAAAGACGCTGAAATCGTTCTGGCTAAAGGCGGTGACAAAAGATTTGGTTTTTTTGTCAAAAACCGAACAGAGGACATTCACCAGATCGACATTGACGCGATATGCCTGGTCGGAAATGCCCTGGATAAGCTGCGCGTTTGACGGAACGCCGGCAAGCAGCGCGAGACAGGCAAGGGCTGGTATCAGAAACCGCGATAATCGTGAAAACATTGCAATATCCTTTATTTACAAAGGTTTTCTAAAAATGGCATTATAAGGTTGCTGTGAACGTGAGTCAATAACGAGGTAATTGTTTCAATTTAATAATGGGAGCCGTACAATATTTGACTGATATTCGTTGCTTTCTTGATCTTCTGAAAAAAGAAAGAGAATTGCTTGTTATTGACGAGACTGTCGATCCATGTCTTGAACTCGCGGAAATCCAGAGGCGCGTTGTTGCACGGCAGGGGCCGGCGCTGCTTTTCACAAACGTTAAAAACACAAAATTTCCAGTCGCGACAAACCTGTTCGGAACGCCGCGCCGTATAGAACTTGCTTTCGGCGCGGAACCGGCGCGCTTTTTCCGGCGGGTTTCGGAGGCGATGGAAATACTGCGCGACCCGTCGCCGCGTACTCTCTGGAAACACAAGGGCATAGCCGGCAGCCTTTTGCGCCTGGGTACGTCCATGAAGCGATCCGGCCCCGCGCTCGAATGTCCGGTAGTTCCACCCCGCCTTTCGGCTCTGCCTCAGATAAAAAGCTGGCCGCTTGACGGCGGCGCTTTTCTGACTCTGCCGCTGGTTTATTCCGAACATCCCGTTTCGGGACAATCGAATCTTGGGATGTACCGCTGCCAGATATTCGACGATTCAACGTTCGGAATGCATTTTCAGATTCACCGGGGCATTGGCTTTCATTATTACGAAGCCGAAAAACGGAACGACCCCCTTCCGGCAAACGTCTTTTTGGGCGGCCCGCCGGCGCTTATACTCGCCGCCATCGCGCCGCTGCCGGAGAATATTCCGGAAGCGATTTTCGCTTCTCTTTTGCTTGGAAAAAAACTTGACGTTATTCGTGATTCCGCGGTCAGCCCGCTTTTGCTCGCCGCAGAATCCGAGTTTACATTCGTCGGAGAAATCCCGCCGCAAATCCGCCGCGACGAAGGGCCTTTCGGGGATCACTACGGATATTACTCCATGCGTCATCCATTTCCGGTTTTCAATGTCCGGCGTATGTTCCACCGGCGCAACGCCATTTTTCCGGCCACCGTGGTCGGGCGACCACGGCAGGAAGATCATTACATAGGCGATTATTTGCAGGAACTGTTCGCGCCGCTTTACCCGCTTGTCATGAACGGCGTCCGCACGGTTTGGGCTTATGACGACGCGGGCATGCACCCGCTTGCGGCGGCAGTGGTTTCGGAACGTTACAGGCGCGAGGCGTTTATGGCCGGCATGAGGATTCTCGGCGAAGGACAGTTGTCGCTTACGAAATTTCTCATGCTTACGGACGAGCCGCTTCCCTTGCGCGAATTCCGTCCGCTTTTTCAGCACATTCTGGAGCGGGCGGACTTTGCCGACGATCTGTTTATCTTCTCTCCCGTTTCACAGGACACCCTGGACTATACGGGGGGGCGGATAAACGAGGGGAGCAAGGCCATTCTAATGGGGCTGGGCGAAAAACGTTTTGAGCTCCAAACGGAGCCGGCGGCCGACCTGAACAATCCGCGCTTTTGCAATCCGCGCATTTATATGCCTGGAGTTCTCGTAGTTGAAGGCCCGCCCTGGCGTGAAGGCGACGGCGCGGCGGACGACCTGGTCAATGAGGAAGCCGCGCTGCCTTTTCGCATCGTCATACTCGTTGACGACGCTTACGAATGCGTCAAAAACGACGAATCTTTTCTATGGACGGTTTTTACCCGCTTCGACCCGGCTTCCGATATTCACCCCAGCGCAGTCCGGGTCGAAAAATTCCACCCGAAACTTTCCGCGCCCCTTGTCATAGACTGCCGTCTAAAGCCGTGGTATCCGCTTCCCGTTCTGCCCGCGCCGGAAACCGTCGCCGCAGTTGACGCCCGCTGGCGCGCGTTGACGGGATGGTAGAAAAAATGGATACGATATTACTAAAACTGCTGTAAAAATCGGAGATCGTTTTCAAAAAACAGGCGGATATCGTCCACGCCGTGTTTCAGAATCGCCACCCTGTCAATCCCCATTCCCCAGGCAAAGCCGGTATAACGCGGATCGGTGATTCCCGACATGTGCAGGACTTTAGGATGCACCATCCCGGCGCCCAGGATTTCAATCCAGCCGCTTCCCTTACAGGTGGAACAGCCTTTACCGCCGCAAAAAATACAACTGATGTCGACCTCCGCTCCCGGTTCAACAAACGGGAAAAAACCGGGACGCAGGCGGGTTTTAATGCTTTTGTCGAATATGCGTTTCAGGAAAACGTCAAGCGTTCCTTTCAGATCGCCCATTGTAAGCCCTTCCTCGACCGCGATGACATCCACCTGATAGAACATCGGGGAATGCGTGGCGTCGAACGGATCACGGCGATAGACCTTGCCTGTGCTGATGGCGCGGATAGGAGGTTTCATTCCCTCCATGGCGTGCGGCTGAACGGACGAACAGTGCGTTCGCAGAAGAACGGAATCGTCAAAATAAAACGTATCCTGAGCGTCTCGCGCCGGGTGGTTGCGCGGCATATTAAGAGATTCAAAGTTGTAATAATCCGTCTCGATTTCTGGAAGGCTGAGAATCTGAAAACCCATGCTTACGAATATTTGTTCGATTTCAGCCTGCAACCGCTTGATTGGGTGCGCCGTTCCGGGAATAAACGGGAAGCCGGGGCGCGTCACGTCGATATTTGAACGTTTGCCCGCAAGTTCCGCCGCCTTTAAGGCTTCAAGCAGTTCTTCCAGGCGCGTTTCCGCCATTTGGCGCAACTCGTTCATCTTCTGGCCGAAAAGCGGGCGCTCTTCTTTGGGAAGATCGCGCAACTGTTTCATCGCGGCGGTTATCAACCCTCCCTCGCGCGCAAGATAACGGTCGCGCACTTCCTTCCAGTTTTCCATGCGCGTAATCGCGGCGCAGTCGCGTTCAAAATCAAGCTTAAGCCGTTCGAAAGTGTCGCTCATGTATTGTCTCAGTCGCATGCCTTGATTTTGGAGTTTGCGGAGGTCTCCTTTAAGCAGCCGCCAGCGCCGCTTTGGCGCTTTCAGCCAGTTGGGCGAAGGTTGCGGGGTCGTTAATGGCGATTTCCGCTAGAACCCTGCGGTCAAGGGCGATGTTGGCTTTTTTCAGGCCGTTGATAAACTTGCTGTAAGAAATATCATTACTGCGCGCCGCCGCGCCCAGTCTGATAATGAACAATTTCCGAAAATCACGTTTTTTCGCGCGCCGGTCACGATATGAAAATTGCAACGCCCTGTCGACGGATTCCTTGGCCGATCTGTGCAGCTTGCTTTTAGTCAGGCGAAAGCCTTTTGCCAGCCCCAGGATCTTTTTACGGCGTTCGACACGCTTGTTACCTCTTTTTACTCTTGGCATTTTCCCGCTCCAATTATTGCTTTACGAAGTTTAGATATTCAGCATCCGTTTGACGCGCGGGACGTCGGATTTACTCACCAACGCCGTATCCACCAGCTTGCGGACGCGCTTGCGGGGCTTTTTGGTCAAAATGTGGCGCGCGTGGCTGTGCCGACGCGTGATCTTGCCCGTTCCCGTCAATTTAAACCGCTTTGCGGCGCTCTTCCTGGTCTTTCCCTTTAACACAATACACCACCTTGTCACTAAGTTACGATTACAAACTATTAATTATCCGCCAAACAGACGCATTTGTGAAGAGCTAATTACGAAACAAAAATATAGAGGTTCTTGCAAAACCTTCAGTTTTGCTGGGAGCGCGGACATCCTGTCGGCATTATTTAAAGGATTTGCGGGCTGGAAGCCCGCGCTCCCAGGAGTTTTGCAAGAACCTCTATAGAGACGCAATAAATTGCGTCTCTATATTTTTGCTTCGTAATTAGCATACTAACGCTTTTTCGGAAGGAAAATCGCCGCCAGCGCGTTCCCTTCCAGTTTCGGCATACGTTCCACGTCGGCGGTTTCTGAGAGTTCCGCCACAAGCCTGTCCATAAGCTTGCGCCCAAGTTCCTGATGCGCCATTTCGCGTCCACGGAATATAACGGTCGCCTTCGCCTTGTTGCCTTCCTCAAGGAAACGCACGATATTGTTCTTTTTGAACTGAAAATCGTGTTCCTCCGTTTTCGGACGGAACTTTACTTCCTTGATCACGACCTGCTTCTGGTTTTTGCGGGCTTCATGCGCCCGTTTGCTCTTCTGATACTGAAGCTTGCCGTAATTCACAATCCGGCAGACAGGGGGCGTGGCTCCGGGCGCTACTTCAACCAGATCCAATTCTTTAGACTTAGCCAGGGCAAGCGCGTCTTCCGGCGTCATAATTCCCAACTGCCCGCCTTCATCATCGACAACCCTGATTTCTTTTGCGCGGATCATTTCATTTATCCGCGTCCGTGGTGCTTTTGCTGTTGTTGCTATGAGCAACCTCCTTGTGAATGAAGAAAAACCTTTTATCTATGGAATACCCAAAGGGGATATCCAGGCAAATTAGCGCTTCTTTAGTTTAGCGCTTCTTTTACCGTCCGGTCTTTAATAAATCCCTCGATTTTTTTAAGAAAATCTTCCAGCGGCTGCGCTCCTTCATCGCCCTGGAAACGATTTCGTACCGCCACGGCGCCCGCTTCGACTTCCTTATCACCGATAACCAGCATGTAAGGAACTTTCCGCGTCTGTGCCGCCCTTATTTTATACCCCATTTTTTCATTGCGGTCGTCAAGTTCCGCGCGGATATCAGCCGCCGTCAGCTTATTAAAAACTTCCCGCGCGTAATCATGATGCCGTTCCGCTATTGGAATAATGACCGCCTGCACGGGAGCAAGCCAGACCGGGAATGCTCCGGCGTAGTGTTCAATCAGAACCCCAAGGAAACGTTCAATAGATCCTAAAAGCGCGCGGTGTACCATCACCGGCTGATGATTCTGCCCGTCTGACCCGACATATGCAAGATCAAACCTCTTGGGCAGAGTGAAATCAAATTGAATCGTCGAAAGCTGCCATGAGCGTCCGATGGCGTCGATCAGTTTTACGTCTATTTTCGGGCCGTAAAAGACCGCTTCACCTTCCATGCGCGTCCAGTCGATGCCGCGCCCTTTCAGCGCGTCGGTAAGCGCGCCTTCGGCCAGCGCCCAATCTTCCTCGCTTCCGGCGTAGTTCTTTTTGTTTGACTCGTCGCGTACGGAAAGTTCCACTTTGAACTGGTCAAATCCGAAACTTTTCATGATGAGCAGAACCAGGTCTATCGCGTCGGCGATTTCGTCTTTCACCTGGTCGCGCGTGCAGAAAATATGCGCGTCGTCCTGCGTAAAGCCGCGCACGCGCAAAAGGCCGTGCAAAACGCCGCTTTTTTCGTACCTGTAAACGGTTCCGAATTCCGCGAAACGGAGTGGCATTTCACGATAACTCCGCATCTGCGACTTGTAGATCAGAATGTGTCCGGGGCAGTTCATCGGCTTGAGGACGAATTCATCATCGTCTATGCCGAACAGATACATGTTCTGTTTGTAGTAATCGTAATGCCCCGATTTTTTCCAAAGCGCGTCACGCCCGATATGCGGCGTTGTAACAAACTCGTAACCCCGGCGGAGCAACTCACCGCGCAGGAATTCCTCTACCTTCAAACGGACGCGGGTTCCCTTGGGATGCCAGAAAGCCAGCCCCTGTCCCGCTTCTTCGGACAGGCTGAAAAGATCAAGCTCGCGCCCGAGTTTCCGGTGGTCGCGCTTTTTGGCTTCTTCCAGTTGATTCAGATACGCGGCAAGCTCTTCAGGTGTCAAAAAGGCTGCGCCGTAAATCCGCTGCAGTTGCTGCCGGTGTTCGTCGCCGCGCCAGTATGAACCCGCGACGCTCATCAGTTTGAAAGTTCCCGGTTTGATTTGCGCGGTGGAACAGAGGTGCGGCCCCAGGCAGAAATCGGTGAGATTTCCGAGCCGGTAGCAGGAAAGCGTTTCGCCCGCTTTTTCCTCGATCAGCTCCACTTTCAGATGTTCGCCTCTGGCGGAAAAATCGGCGACCCCGTCCGTTTTGGATAAAATGGACGGCTCAAACGCCATATCCCTGGCCGCCAGTTCCGCCATTTTTTCCCCGATTTTTATCAGATCGTCTTCGGAGAAGCTTTCAGGCCGCTCGAAATCATAATAAAAGCCGTCGCTGATGGCGGGACCGATTCCCAGATGCGTCCCCGGGAACATTTCAACAACGGCCGCGGCCATAAGATGCGACGCGCTGTGGCGATATATCTCAAGAGCTGACGCGGAATCCAGGACTTCGCCTTCTTTCCCGTCGGCATATTTTACTTTTATAGACATATTTTAGCAGTTGGTAGGCGCGAGCGGATTTGAACCGCTGACCCCTTCCGTGTCAAGGAAGTGCTCTCCCCCTGAGCTACGCGCCTAAAAAATAAGCATTCAGGCTACTCTAAGTTGGTTGCGCTGTCAATCAAAATCCTTTTGGATTTATACCGATTTTTTTAATTTTTTAGCTTTACATGTATAATGCGACCTGAAGCCAATATCAGGAGTCGTGAGATTATTCCGGCGGCGGGCATCTGGCTTAACTTTCCGGTGGCGCTTTATTGTTAATAAATTACGAATTACGAATCTGCGGTTCAAAAGGAGAATATTCAATGAGATTTAGAATGTTGGTGATTGTCTCGGCGGTTTTACTTCTGTCATTCAACACTGCCTCCGGAGCCGATGTTCCCAATATCGACGGCAGTTGGAAGGGAAAGTATAACTCCGGCCAGGGCGGCATGAGGGATATGGATTACGCGTTCAAGGCGTATGGGAGTTTTCTTACGGGGACAACCATAGGCGGCGCAACCGGGTTCAGTACGCCGGGAGGCGGAAAATCATATCCCGCGAGGCAATTGTCATTGCCCCGCGGGATACGCATTAACACTTAATCCCCAAACGAAGTGCCGATATTGCGGGCGGCATGAATCAGCGGATGATCCGGCTCTACAAGCCTCTGTTTCCCATCAGCTTCTTCAAGCGAAATATGCGTTACGCTTCTCCCCTTCATTACCACAAGCCGTGATTGCTGCCCTTCTACCAGCAATTCAAGCGCGTTGTAGCCGAATTCCGTGGCAAGCACACGGTCGGCCGGAACCGGAGTACCGCCGCGCTGCACATGTCCCAGCTTGATGTCGCGCGTTTCGATTCCGGTACGGGCTTCAATCTCGCTGGCGATAAGCTGGCCGATACCGCCGAGGCGCACCGGATCGGGACTGGTCGGATCCACACGGTTTACCACCTGTTTGCCGTCTTTGAGACACGCGCCTTCGGAAACGCAGATGATGCTGAAGCGCTTGCCGTGCCGCGACCTGTTCGATACGCTTTCGCAAACGGAATCAATATCGACCGGAATCTCAGGCAGCAGAATAATGTCCGCACCGCTGGCGATTCCGGCGTGCAGCGCAATCCAGCCCGCGTTTCTGCCCATTACCTCCACCACCATGGCGCGGTGATGGCTCGCGGCGGTCGTATGCACGCGGTCGAGCGCGTCGGTGGCAATCGATACGGCCGTGGCGAAACCAAAAGTAACGTCGGTTCCCCAAAGATCGTTGTCTATTGTTTTTGGAACGCCGATACAGTTCACGCCGAGGCGCACAAAATCGGCGGCACATGCCATTGAGCCGTCTCCGCCGATTACAACCAGCGCGTCGATCTTGTTATGTTCGATATGTTCG